>Ga0194037_1001257_pt1 | contig 18547 bp, 23 predicted proteins | sample JunL306m_MetaG_FD_148653 | JGI IMG/M metagenome (GOLD analysis project Ga0194037, IMG submission 148653) | Anoxic zone freshwater microbial communities from boreal shield lake in IISD Experimental Lakes Area, Ontario, Canada - Jun2016-L304-6m | ecosystem: Environmental > Aquatic > Freshwater >...
AAGCGGTCATTGATCACGTTACCCCCAGCAAAGACACGAAAACCGCTACCCAGGCCAAAATACTGCGTGACTGGGCTCGTCGTCACGACATCAAAGACTTCTTCGATATCGGCGCCAACGGTGTTTGTCACGCCCTGTTTCCTGAGAAAGGTTTCATCCGTCCCGGCTACACCGTTATCATGGGTGACTCCCACACTTGCACTCATGGCGCATTTGGTGCCTTTGCCGCCGGTGTCGGCACTACCGATCTTGAGGTCGGCATCCTGAAAGGGGTCTGTGCTTTCCGTCAGCCGAAGACAATTAAATTCAATGTCAACGGTCAGCTTCCGAAAGGTGTCTACGCCAAGGACGTCATCCTGTACATCATCGGCAGAATCGGCGTTAACGGTGCTACCGACCGGGTAATGGAGTTTCACGGAACTACTATCGACGCCATGTCCATGGAATCCCGCATGACGCTCTGCAACATGGCCATTGAAGCCGGTGGAACCTCAGGAATATGCCAGCCTGACGCAACCACGGTTGAGTTTCTCTGGCCCTTTATCAAGGGCGAATTTTCCGGCAGGGATGCGGCACTGGCTGATTATTCCACGTGGAAGGCCGATGCCGACGCCGAATACGATCAGGTCATTGATATTGATGTGACTGATCTGCAGCCTGTGGTCACTTTCGGCTACAAGCCGGATCAGAGCAGGTTCGTAAACGATCTGACGGACTCGCCGGTTGACCAGGTTTACCTTGGTTCCTGCACCAACGGCCGCCTGGAAGACCTGCGTATTGCTGCCCGGATACTCAAGGGGCGCAAACTGGCCCCTAACGTCCGTGGCATTCTTTCGCCGGCGACTCCCAAAATCCAGCAGGAAGCCACTCGTGAGGGACTGATAGACATTTTCATGGAAGCCGGTTTCTGTGTCACCAATCCGACCTGCGGCGCCTGTCTGGGGATGAGCAACGGCGTCCTTGCAGAGGGTGAGGTTTGCGCTTCAACCACGAACCGCAACTTTATGGGCCGCATGGGCAAGGGCGGCATGGTGCATCTGATGTCACCGGCCACGGCTGCGGCAAGCGCCATTGAAGGCAGGATCGCTGATCCGCGTAAATATCTCTGAAAAGGAGTCACCTATGAAAACGTTCGGAGGACCGGTCCTCTTTCTCGACCGGAGCGACATAAACACTGACGAGATCATTCCGGCCAAATATCTGACTGAAATTACCAAGGAAGATCTGAAACCCTATATTCTGGAAGACCTGAAGCTTCCGGGATTTGATCCCAAAGGAGCCAAAACCGGAGCTGCCCGGGTGGTTCTTTCCCGTGCCAACTTCGGCTGCGGTTCATCCCGCGAGCATGCCCCCTGGGTATTCGAAGTCAACGGGATCACCGCCGTGATCGCCGAATCTTTTGCCCGCATCTTTCGCCAGAATATGTTCAACTGCGGCATGGCTGCCATCGAACTACCAAAGGCCGACCTGGACCAGATCTTTTCCCATGGCGGCGATGAAGGCTTATCCATTGACATCGATATCGAGACCCAGACGTTGACGATCAATGGTGCCGGCAAGCAGAAGATTTTCAACTTTGAGCTTTCCCCCTTCGATAAGGCGCTGGTGCTGTCAGGCGGATGGGTGGACTACGCTGATAAAAAGTACTGAATATCGAACGCTGACCAGGCGTCCGGAGGCCAGGAGAAATCTCCCGGCCTTTTTTATCTGCATAAAGCCGGGAACACATATATCACCTCGCAACCAAGCCAATTCATTTGACTTCAAAGGCGCTTGTCGCGTATAAAATCTGTTTCGTCATGCCTGACAAACTCCTCTACATAGAAACTTTCGGCTGTCAGATGAATGTAAACGATTCCGAAAGAATCGTGACCATGCTCTCTGACTTGGGATATGCCCCCACAAACGACCCTTCAGTTGCCGACATGATCCTTCTCAATACCTGCAGTGTGCGTGGCGGAGCAGAGGAAAAGGTCTATAAAAGGCTTGTAAACCTGCGTATCTACAAGCGTGACGGCAAGTCGCAGATTATCGGGGTCGGCGGGTGTGTCGCCCAGCAGGAAGGAGAGGAACTGCTTAAAAAGTTCCCCTATCTGGACCTGGTTTTCGGAACACACAACCTGCATCTGCTGCCTGATATGGTGCAGGGAGCTGAGCGTGGCGAACGGCGCTCGGAGACGGCATTCATTGATAACGATCAGCGCCTGGATCTGTTTCCCCCGATCAAGGGGCAATCCCGCCTTTCCCGCTTCGTCACCATAATGCAGGGGTGCGACAATTTTTGTTCGTACTGTATTGTGCCGTATGTTCGGGGACGTGAGATCAGCCGTCGCTCTGCGGATATTCTGGACGAAGTGCGTCAGCTTGCGGACGAAGGCGTAAAAGAGGTTGTGCTGCTCGGTCAGAATGTTAACTCCTACGGACTGAAGTCCGGCTGCGAACCGACCTTCGCCGCTCTGATCAGGATGGTTGCTGAAATTGCCGGAATTGAACGTATCCGTTTTACCACATCTCACCCCAAAGATATGTCAGATGCTCTGATTGCCTGTTTCGGAGATATTTCCAAGCTGTGCGGCCAGATCCATCTTCCGGCCCAGTCGGGGAGTGATCAGGTGCTGAAACTTATGAAGCGCGGTTATACACGTGACGCATATCTGGACAGGGTACGGCGGCTCAAGTCGGTCAGACCGGATATCGCCATAACCGGTGATATAATAGTCGGTTTCCCGGGCGAGCGCGAGGATGATTTTGAACTGACCCTGAGTCTGCTTGAGGAGGTGTGCTACATCGATCTGTTCTCTTTTGTCTACTCGGCACGTCCCGGCACCAGGGCGGCTGAACGGGAGGAGGAACTGACCCGCAGTCAGAAAATTGCCCGTCTTGAACGCCTGATGGAACTGCAGAAGCGCATTACCCGAGAGATATGCCAGACGTGTGTCGGCAGCATTCAAACGATTATGGTTGAAGGGGAGGGGAAACGTCCTGCCCAGCTTTCCGGAAAAGCTGATAACGGCCGGATCGTCAACTTTGCCGGTGATCGCAGTTTGATCGGCACCTTTGTTGATGTCAGGATCATCCAGGCCTACCAGAACTCTTTTCTTGGGTGCCTCATGCAAAAGTCCTGATACTGTCATTCCCGAAGCGTTTCTGATCGGGAATCCAGACTCTGAGTGACTGAAAAAACCGGATCCCCGATAAAGGCATTCGGGGATGACAATCATTTTGCAAGAGCCTCTTGGGGAAATACTGAAATCGATTTTGCGAGGTGCATCCATGTCTGAAGAACAAGCCACACCCGTAACCAATAATTTTCTGCGCACCATTATTGACGAAGATCTGAAGAGCGGCAAACATGCTGTAATCGTGACCCGTTTTCCGCCCGAGCCGAATGGCTATCTGCATATCGGCCATGCCAAATCGATCTGTATCAATTTCGGTCTGGCGCGTGATTTCGGAGGTTCCTGTCACCTACGTTTCGACGACACCAATCCGGCCAGGGAAGAGCAGGAATATATCGATTCCATCAAGGAAAGCGTTCGCTGGCTTGGTTTTGACTGGGGTGAACACCTGTATTATGCCTCGGATTATTTTGAACAGCTCTATCAGTGGGCCGAATATCTGATCCGGCAGGACAAGGCCTATGTCGAAGAGCTCTCTGCTGACGACATTCGCTCCTGTCGCGGAACCTTGACTGAGCCGGGCAGGGAGAGTCCGCACCGTAACCGTCCCCTGTTCGAAAGCCTGGAGCTTTTCCGGAAGATGAAGCAGGGTGCATTCCCTGATGGCGCCAAAGTGCTCAGAGCCAAAATCGATATGGCTTCACCCAACATGAATCTGCGGGATCCGGTTCTGTATCGCATAATTCACGCCCCGCATCCTCATGTCGGCGATGCCTGGAAGATCTATCCGATGTACGATTTCGCGCATGGTCAGTCGGATGCCATTGAAGGAATCACCCACTCTATCTGCACCCTGGAATTTGAGGATCACAAACCGCTCTACGATTGGTTTCTGGAAAATCTCCCGGTGCCGAACCGGCCGCGCCAATACGAGTTTGCCCGGCTTAACCTGACCTACACAGTGATGAGCAAGCGCAAACTGCAGGAACTGGTTCAGCTTGGTATCGTCAACGGTTGGGACGACCCGCGCATGCCGACCCTGATGGGGATCAAGCGGCGGGGCTATCCGCCGGGTGCGGTTCGCGCCTTTTGCGAGTTAATCGGTGTCGGCCGCAGTGATTCCTGGATTGATATGTCTATACTGGAGGAATGTGTCCGGGCTGATCTGAACGAAACGGCGCCTCGGGCCATGGCTGTTTTGCGGCCTGTCAAGTTCATTATTGATAACTACCCGCCTGATATGGTTGATGAATTTCAGGCAGCCACCCATCCTCAGAAACCTGAGATGGGAAGCAGAACGGTCGGTTTTTCCCGCGAAATCTGGGTAGACAGTGAAGATTTCATGGAAGAGCCGATCAAGGGTTTCCATCGCCTGACTGTTGGGGCAGAGGTTAAACTCCGTTTCGGATACATTATCAAATGCACGGGAGTCGTCAAGGACGAACGGGGAATCATTCTTGAGTTGCACGGTGAGTATGACCCCGCTTCTCGTGAGGGAATCCATACCGCCGACGGACGCAAAGTCAAAGGGGTTATCCACTGGGTCTCGGCTGCGCATGCTCTGACTGCCGAAATACGGCTTTTTGACCGACTCTTTACCGACCCACAGCCTGACCGGGGAGGAGCTGATTACAAGCAATTCCTCAATCCCTGTTCGGTCGAAACTCTGCCGGATTGCAAGCTTGAAGCGAGTCTGGCGGACGCGGATGTTGAAACCCGGTATCAATTTGAACGTCAGGGCTATTTCCGGATGGATCCTCAGGACTCCACGCCGGACAGACCTGTATTTAACCGTGTTGTAACGTTGCGTGATGCCTGGAACAAGAAGTAGGGTCGTTGTTCGTCAACCTTGAGAGAGTACACTGGTTGACCATCAGGAGGAGGCATGAACAGAACGATCCATAACGAGCTTGAAGAGATCAGAAGTCATGGGCTTTTCCGGAGTACGCGCCTGATCTCGGGGCGGCAGTCGGCCAGAGTGATGCTTTCCGGACTCGAAGTGCTGCTGCTCTGTTCGAATAATTATCTGGGATTGGCCGGGCATCCTGCACTTGCCGAAGCCTCGATACGGGCGATTGAACGCTATGGTGTCTCAAGCGGCGCCTCGCGTCTGGTCTCCGGCACAATGGAGCTTCACGAGCAGCTGGAACAAGCGGTCACATCCTTTAAAAAAAGTGAGTCGGCTCTGGTATTTAACAGTGGTCATGCCGCCAATACCGGTATTATTCCGGCTTTGGTCGGTCGTGGTGACGCGGTATACTCGGACCGTCTCAATCATGCCAGCATAGTGGACGGTATACGGCTCTCCGGTGCGCGGCTGTTCCGGTACGGTCATAACGATCACCTGCAACTGGCCGGATTAATGGACAGGCATGGCAGCAGCCATGGTCGCAGTCTGATCGTTACGGACGGCATTTTCAGTATGGATGGTGATATGGCGCCGTTGGTGGAGCTGGTTGCTCTCAAGCGGAAACATGATGCGCTTCTGATGGTGGATGATGCTCATGGCAGCGGAGTCATGGGACGGCAGGGGAGGGGAAGCGCCGAACTGTCGGGGGTGGCGGATGGTGTCGATATCCGGATGGGTACCTTTGGCAAGGCATTGGGGAGTTTCGGAGCTTACGCGGCAGTATCCGCCGAGCTGCGTGAGTTGCTGGTAAACCGCAGCCGCAGTTTTATATTTTCTACCTCGCTGCCTCCGGCAGTTCTGGCGGCATCCCTTGCGGCGCTGGAGCTTGTACAGTCCCCCGAAGGTGATGCACTTCGTGAACGACTGCATGCCAACGCTGCTTTTTTCAGAAAAGCCCTGCTGGAGACGGGATTTATGGTTCCGGAAGGAACAAGCCAGATTATTCCGATAATAACAGGGAACTCCGACGTCACGATGCGTTTTTCCGGGGCGCTTCTTGAGGAGGGCATATTTGCCCAGGGAATCCGGCCACCAACAGTTCCTGCCGGTTCCTGCCGTATTCGCTTCACGGCCATGGCCACCCATCGGATCAATGATCTGGAGCAGGCCGTTACCGTTATTGGAAAAGTCGGTTCACGATTGGGAGTTGTGTGATGCCGTTTTTTGTGAATCGTGCAGGCGAGAGGCTCTGGTTCGAAGATACAGGGAGAGGCGCTGCGCTTCTGTTTGTTCACGGATGGTGTATGTCGTCGTCAGTCTGGTACTATCAGTTCAGAGATCTTGAAGGTTCATTCAGGGTGGTCGCTCCCGATCTCAGAGGACATGGACGTTCTCGAACGGTATCAGGGCGGCTGGATTTTGAAAGTTTTGCTGCTGATCTGTCCGACCTTCTGCGTTTTCTCGACCTTACATGTGTCATCCTGGTTGGCTGGTCAATGGGTGCCCAGATCGCACTGCAGGCGTATCAGGAAATATCTGATCGGCTGGCCGGATTGGTACTGGTCTCGGCGACACCCTGCTTTACAGCCACAACCGGTTTTCCCCACGGTCTGGCGAGGAACGAAACGGTCGGAATGAAGGTAAAGGTTGGTCGTAATTCACATCGGGCAATGGAAGGTTTTCACGCCCGGATGTTTGTTGAAGGGGAACGTGAAGACCGGCAGGTTGCCGAGCAGATTCGGGTGCTGCTTGCTTCAATAGAGCCGCCGGATACAGTTTCCACTCTTGCTGCTCTGGAATCTCTTGCTACGAAGGATATGCGCGATCTGCTACCGGATATTTTCATACCTACTCTGGTTATGAACGGTGGGCTCGATAGAATCTGCCTGCCGCAGGCTTCATGTTATCTGGCGGACACTATTCATTCCGCCGGGCACAAGGTTTTTCCGCACTGCGGGCATGCCCCTTTTCTGACCCGACATGAGGAGTTTAATGCCGACATTGTTCGATTCGCTGGAAGCGTGAGTGGCCGATATGTCTGATGCCGGAAAGATCGCGGCAGCTTTTCACGTAAGGGCCGCCGAATATGACCAGCATGTGACCGTCCAGAAAAGGGTGGTAAAAAATCTGCTCTCATATGTTGAAACGCATCTTGTCGAAAAGCCTGCTGCTATCCTGGATGTCGGAACCGGTACCGGAACACTGCTTCACAACTTGAAGGGCATGTATCCGGAAGCTGCTCTGTGTGGTGTTGATCTGGCTTTCAATATGTGTCTGCGGACGGTCGCAAAGCTGGGGGGGGATTGTCTTGTCGTTAATGGTGATGCCGAATGGATTCCGTTCAAGAGTGCTGCTTTTGACCTGGCCGTGTCAACGTCTGCTTTGCAATGGGTGGGAAGTATTTCCCGATCTATTCATGAGCTCAGAAGGGTTTTAAAGCCGGGTGGTGTGCTCTGTGTAGCATTTTTTTGTGACGGAACACTTGCTGAACTGCAAAGGTGTTTTCGGGAAGCGGCAGGGGCAGGCAGGGATGGCGATCAAAACAACGCACGCACTGCCCGCCTCCATCGTTTCCGGTCCGTCGGTGATCTGACGTCAATTCTTGAAGGAATGGATTTTGAGCAGGTCATTCTGCATAGTGAGACAGAAAAAGATTGGTATGATGACGTCACTTTCCTCTTGCGCTCAATCAGGCGCATTGGAGCCGGAGCGGTTGCGGGCGGTTCCGCCATTGGTCTGGGATGGCGTGGTATCATCAACGAAACGTCCCGGTTATACCGGCAGTATTACGGACAGGACGGCAGGATCCCGGCTACCTACCAGGTGTTGTATCTCTATGCCCGGACGCCTGCATCTACAGGGAGGCAATGATTTTTTGGGCCAGCGGATTGATGACGCTGTAATGCACCTCAACCCCTTCCCGTCTCCCTTCAATGATGCCCTTATGCTTCAGCAGTGCCAGGTGCTGCGATACCGTGGCTTGCGGAAGACCGAGACATTCCCAGATATACTTTACGTTGCATTCCCGTGAACAGAGCCCCGCAACGATCTTGAGACGTACCGGATGCCCCAGCACCTTGAGTACCTCAGACTCTGATTTGAACTGCCTGTCTTTATTGAATTCCATAGTTACGGTCCCCAATGTATAAATTTTAAAATATCATATATATGAATTTTTTATTAGTCAACCCCCTTCTCCCTTCTGGCGCACAGAAAAAGGGGGCACTCCGGTTTCAGCCGGATGCCCCCCGGAATCTGTTGCGACAGCTGCGATCTACGCTCTCAGTTTCTCCATCAGATCATGTCCCTTCAGTAACAATCCGGTGGATCCGGCTTGGACTTCATCATAGGATGCGGCTCCATTCCCGTTGTCTCTCCCACCGCGATAGATCACAAACGGAACCGGGTCGGAGGTATGTGTCATCAGCCTGACCGGGGTTGGGTGATCCGGTGTGCAGAGGATGACATATTCGCCGAATTTTTTCACCTCTTCCAGAACGGTTCCAACCACCAGACGGTCAAAATCCTCAATGGCCTGGATTTTGTGATCCATCCTGCCGGTATGCGAGGCCTCGTCGGGCGCCTCTACGTGGACATACACAAAATCATGATTTTCGAGAGCTGTCAGAGCGGCCCGGGCCTTACCCGGATAATTGGTATCAATATAGCCGGTGGCGCCTTCAACATTGATCACGTCCAGACCGGCACAGATACCGATCCCCTTGATCAGATCAACTGCAGATATGACTGCGCCGGTCATACCGAACTTCTCTCTGAAGGGTGATATTTTGGGCATTTTGCCATGGCCCCATAGCCAGACCGAGTTTGCAGGCAGATGATCCTCTTCTTTGCGCCTGATGTTGACCGGGTGGTCATGCAGCACCATCTGGGCATGATTCATGATGCTGTTCAAGGTATCGGCGCCATCTCCTCTGGGCAGATAATCCAGAACGGCCTTGCCGGTGATATCATGTGGCGGAGTACTCTTCATGCCGTCCTTGCCGCCCCGCCAAACCATCAGGTGTCGGTAGCCGACTCCGGGATGAAATTCGAACTCGTTGCTGCCGAGTTCTTTCTGAAGGGTTTCCACCAGTTCACGTGCCTCTGCGGTTGTAATATGCCCGGCAGAGAAATCCTGCATGTAGATGGAACTGCCATGCGGCTTGAGTGTGACCAGATTCATCCGGAAAGCGACATCGTCAGTACCAAGCATAACCCCCATACTGACTGCTTCCAGAGGGGATCGACCGGTGTAGCAGTTGCGCGGATCGTAGCCGAAAACCGACAGGTTTGCCACGTCACTGCCGGGGGGGAGTCCGTCAGGAACTGTTTGAGCCAGGCCGACCTGCCCATGCTGAGCCATAAAATCCATGTTTGGTGTTGAAGCGGCCTGAAGCGGAGATTTGTTGCCAAGTTCGCTGTAGAGTTCGTCCGACATGCCGTCGCCGAGGAGAATAATTACCTTCATAGCAACCTTTCTTTAGTAATTGTTTGATATATATACAAAGCCATCCATTTTCAACGGCAAAGTATCACCTTATAATTAACGGGTCAACCCCATCATCCCATATCGTTGGTTATGCTGCCTTTGATTCCGTAATACATGACGCACCTTTATCGCGTGATGCATGGCGTAGATAATGGTGTTGACATCAAATTGGTCAGTATGTTAGGACGGTTCAGAGAATTCAAATTGTGCTTTCCAAGGAGACACCACATGAATAAGTCTCGTGTATTGGCTGTTGTTGGCGTGGCACTACTGTTGCTCAATCTGGCATGTGCGGCCACATCCAGCGCAAGCAAATGGGTAAAGTGTTCTGACGAGGGCGGCGTATGTAATTTTTCCGGAACCAGGCAGGTAAGATACGGGAAAAATACCACGTGGGTGGTAAAAACGTTTACAAAATCAGTTCAATGCAATAACGGAGTATTTGGAGATCCTCTGGTTGGCACATATAAGGAGTGTCAGATTCAGGACGGTGCCATTGACGCTACAGCCACAACAAATCAACAACCCCCGGCGCCTCCCTCCAATGAGCAGGTGATATTTTCAAATTTTAACCCGGCTGCGGTTCAAAGCGGCCCTACAAAAAAAATACGTCTCCACCTCAGTTCGACGTGGCGTGTCACCCATATTCAAAATTATCACTACCGGAATAACGGGAAACGGGCTGGTACTATAGCCCTGCAACATGAGGATGGAACCATGTATGGACCGTGGCAGGCAGAAGGTTCTGACCTGGGAAGCGGTGTGCCTGATGCCTACTGGATAGTGCGGCCAAATGTCGAGGTAAAGCCGGGATATTACCATATCATTGACTCAAGCCCATCCACATGGTCATATAATGAGCAGTCTAAAGACTCGGGAATGAGCCAGATTAAAGGGTTCAAGATTTCAAGATAGACAACGATGGCCTATAACAAATCTATCGAAAAACGCATTGATGACTTGATTGCACCGTGGCCGAACATGGAAAAGAAAAAGATGTTCGGAGGTGTCTGTTATCTGACGCGAGGCAACATCTGCTTCGGAATCTGGCGGGAATATCTGATCGTTCGCACCGCCCCTGTAACATCTCAGGAGCAAATGCAGAAAGATCATGTACGTCCGTTTGACATTACCGGCAAACCGATGAAAGGGTGGTTCATGGTCGCTTCTGAGGGGTGGCCGACAGATTCGGCGATGAGTGAGTGGCTAACGATGGGGCTGGAATTTGCCCTGACTCTGCCTGAGAAGTAGACAACAAAGCAAAAAGGCCACCTCGAAAGATGGCCCCTTACTCTTTGCGTTCCATGTAATTCCCCCGTTAGTTTGTCTTAGATGATGATGCTGCTGGTGCCATTTCGCCTTTCACTACTGAGACAACCCCTTTTACCATTCCAGTCATTAACAGTACTGCCGGGATTACCTGTGCTACCACTATCATTGCGCAAAACCCCAAGAATACCCACACGAAAATCCCACTGTTGTCTTCACTCAATCCGTTTGCTGCTGCGAATGCCGTCGCTGGGGCGATGGTTCCTACGATGGTGGTAATAAGTGCTCTCATGACATCCTCCTATTTTTTTATCTGTTTTTGATTTGGCTGCTTTTGTATTAGTTAATGCATTGCTGGTGCCAAGTATTGTTGAATAGTATACATTTAAGTGTAAAATGTTGATATTACTAGCACAATATATTTTTTGAGAGTGGAGTTGCTGCCAATTTGAAAATAATAAAGATGGTTGTTGTATGGTAAAATTATACTAAATACCCGGCAGTTGAATTTAATGGTTGTATTTACAGCAGGTTATGAATATTTATGAGAATCGGGAGTGTATAAAATTTATTAGAAGAGGTAATTGCCAACATGAAATCATACCGCAAAGAATTATGGTTTGAGACAAAGCAGCGCCGTGAATTAATCAACATAACAGCAACTGTTGCCGAATGTCTGCAAGAAAGCGGAGTATCTGAAGGGATTCTGCTTTGTAACGCAATGCACATAACGGCCAGCGTATTCATTAACGATGACGAGTCCGGTTTGCATCAGGATATAGAAAAATGGCTTGAGGATCTTGCACCCGAAAAACCATATTCCCGTTATCGCCACAATGGCTATGAAGATAATGCCGATGCTCACCTGAAACGATCTGTCATGGGTCGAGAAGTTGTGGTGGCCGTAACCGAAGGCAAGCTTGATCTTGGACCATGGGAACAGATATTCTACGGAGAGTTTGACGGCAAGCGGCGTAAGCGTGTATTGGTTAAAATAATCGGCAGTTAGAGTTACCCTTGATTGCATCGAGATGGAGCCAGGCACAACCTGATCTGCACCTGGGGGTGTATATGAGTTCTAACAGCGCATTCAAAGCAAAGGTAGCGGCAATCGGCATCGATCTGGGCGGCACCAAGACGGAAGCAATTCTTTTAGCCCCGGACGGCAGTACCATGTGGCGGCAGCGCCGTTCCACCCCCCGTTCAGAGGGCTACGACGCTGTAGTTGCGGTGGTAACGGAGCTGATACGAGAAGCAGCAACCCAGTTGCCCACAGGCATCAGCTACACCGTTGGAATCGGCATTCCGGGATCCATCGACGCCTCTACGAACCTCGTGCGTAACGCCAACTCAACCTGCCTGATCGGGCATCCACTTCAGACCGACATCGAACGGTTGATCGGCTGTCCCGTCCGGATGCGCAACGATGCCGACTGCTTCACGCTTGCCGAGTGCTATTCGGGAGCAGGGAGCGGCCTCGGGCTGGTCTTCGGTGTCATCATGGGTACGGGGTGCGGCGGCGGAATCTGCATCGACGGAGTGGTGCGAGAGGGGCCTCACCGGATAACAGGCGAATGGGGACACCTATCGGTAAACCCTGACGGGGCGGAATGCTACTGCGGCAACCGGGGCTGTGTGGAAACCCTGATCAGCGGGTCTGGCGTCGAGGCGGCCTGCTTTCAGGAGTACAGGCAACGGCTGACCATGAATGAGATAGTTGACCAGGCACGGGCGGGAGAGAGTTGCTGCAGGAAAATCTTTGACCGGTTCCTTGACGACTTTGGCCGCTGTCTGGGAGGGCTGATCTCCATCCTTGACCCTGATGCAGTAGTTGTGGGGGGCGGACTCTCCAACATCGAAGAACTTTATACCATCGGCAGGGAACGAGTGAAGAAATACGCCTTTCATGATAACCTGCAGACACCCATACTGAAAAACAAGCTGGGCGATGCTGCCGGTGTGTTTGGGGCCGCGTGGATCGGCCAAACAGGGGTGAGAGAGAAGAATTACGGGAAGCCAGAGGAATGGTAACGACCTTCGAAGGTTCCGCCTGTGACATATATAATTTTGTATGTCATTTCGGGAAAAGTGAGTATAACGATGACAGTAATTCTGTAAAGGAGCCACTATGAAGCAAATCCCGCTTTACCTGTTTATACTGACGAGCATACTGATTGGATCGGCTGGCACCGGCAGGGCCGATATAATCGGGGAAACAAGCACCGAGTTCAAGATGCTTGGGGCTAACAGCAAGATCGTCATTGAAGCGTTCGATGACCCGAGCATCCCCGGCGTGACCTGCTACGTTAGCTACCCTACCAAGGGGGGCATCAAGGGCACCTTGGGACTGGTGGAAGAGAGATCCGAAACCTCCATCGCCTGCCGCCAGACCGGCCCCATATCCATGCCGCAGGGACTGAAAACAGGTGAGGACGTCTTCTCCAAAAGTCGCTCGCTTCTATTTAAAAAACTCCATGTTTTAAGATACTTCGATCAGAAACGTAATGTGTTGGTTTATCTTGTTTACACCGACAAGCTTATTGATGGGTCACCGAAACACAACATCTCCAGCGTTCCCGTGATGCCCTGGCCGGGCCAGAGATGAGCGGCACCAACGAGGTGACCATAGAGCGGGATGACTCGGAACAACATGCAGAGGATGGCGTGGTGGTGCCACTGGAGCGCATCAATCCGGACACGCTGCGGAAGATGGTGGAGGAGTTTGTGACGCGGGAGTGGAGCGAACTGACCGATGCAGGCTGCACGTTTGAAGACAAGATCGAGCAGGTGCTCCAGCAGTTGAAGGACAACAGGATCAAGGTTGTATTTGACCTGATGAGCGAGACGTGCAACATAGTTCCCGCCGACAGGATATCGAATTGAGGCGGAATAAATTGAAAGGAGAATTAAGATGACAGAACACCACAAAAACTACAGTATTGAGCACATCGGCCCGCTGGAAGAGCTCTCACAGCGCGAATTCATGGGGTTCCACGGTAAGTATCTGGTGGGGAAAGAACTGGGGCTCACCGGATGTGAGGTTTCACTTAATCGACTTCCTGCCGGGAAGGGAATGCCATTCGTGCATACCCACAAGAAGAACGAGGAACTTTACATCGTTATGCGAGGCAGCGGGACGTTCTATGTTGACGGTGACGAATTTCCAATACAGGAGGGGAGTCTGATTCGGGTGGGGCTCGACGGAGAACGAGCCTGGAAAGCTGGAGATGAAGACCTCTATTTTATCTGCATTCAGGCTGAAGCTGGTAGCCTTACCCAATCTACTATAGAAGATGGTGTCCGACCCGGCACCAAGGCATCATGGATGAAAAAATAGCGGTCATACACTCTCATTTGCCATTGAGCACTCCACGAACCTTGGTCGCCAGGTCAGGCAATGAGAACGGAACCGGTTCAGCACTTTATACCAGAGAGTAGATCATTTTTGCTCCGGTTTCGGGGTGGCAGAACTCCTGCTTGGTTAATTCTTCCAGAAGTCTAGCGATAGCCCTATCATGATCGTGCGAAGATGTTATGAATAATACACAGTCCCCTCTCCATAGAAAAGTCTTTGAAAATAAGTACCTAGCTCGCGTAACTTGACCCAATTTTTTTCTGGTAGAGTTTCAAAAGTATCTATGACCGGCGTAATGCCAAATTTGACATGCTTTCAGCCGAGATGCAATCCAAGCGTCCGGAACAAAGAAAAAGGGTGTCGCCTTATACGCCACCCTTTTTCTTTGCTATTTTCTGCCAGTTCGTTCTTGACTGAAATTACTTCGTCGTCGTAGTAACTCCCCTGCCATACAGGTTATCCGCCACTCCGTCTCACCCTGGATATGCCAGGTCGTGTCCGGTTCGGTGTAGAGTAAGGCAGCTCCTGACAACGACAGGCCGTTCATCTGCATCAGGTATACCTGTCCGGTCTGCTGGTTCCACCAGAGCAGTTCGGCTTTGTTGTCGCCGTTGTAGTTGCCAACGCTGACTATCTCCCAGTTCGTGTTAGCTTCGGTGTACATCAGCGCGCCGTTGGTGACCGAAGAGCCGTTGGTCTGCATGCCGTAGATCTGACCGGTTGTCTTGTTATGCCAGATGATGTCAGCTTTGCCGTCTCCGTCAAGGTCACCTGCTCCGGCTATGCTTGCCGTTCGGGCTTACTGCAGCCTCCTGCTTCCCGTCCGCCCCCTCAGGGGCTCCCCTTACAGGCATTATGAATGCTTTTTACTAATAAATTCTGTACAATAGCTTATAAATACAGTCACTTAGAATCATGTTTCGGAGGATAATATGGAAAGATACGTTGTCAATTCCACCAATCTATATTCAGTTGGCTACGACGAAGAAAAGTGTATGCTTGAAGTAGAATTCAATACAGGCCCGATTTACCTGTATTACGGAGTTTCCCCGCACCACTTTATGGCTCTCATGTCATCACGATCAGTGGGGAAATACTTTGACAGAACCATCAAGAAGGGGAGATTCAGATACCGGCAGGTCGGAGGCATGGGGTGATATTTATGTTTTGCACATCGTGTCAGGTAACATTTCCAGAGATGTTTCATAGTGTCTAATTTTGTCTAATTCCGAAATAAAAAAGGGCTTACGGAAACCCGCAAACCCTTTATTTATGGTCGGTGCGACAAGATTTGAACTTGCGACCACTAGACCCCCAGTTAAATATAGTTCCATTTCTATAAGTTTATATTGTGGTATAACAACAACATTAACAGAACAAGTAATTTTATATATACTTGTTTTTAAACTGAATTATCACTGATAATCATGTACTTTAATGTCTATTGATTTACATTGACACCCGTATTATTCTGGTATAACATTGGTATAACATTTTCTGGAGGAATATTAATGGCTATATTGAATTTGACGGAAAAAACATTGCTAACGATCTTTGGAACAGACAAACTCGAATTCCACTGGGATGTAAATCTTGCGGGGTTCGGTGTTTCTACAAAAGGTAAAGCCCGGAGCTATGTTATTAAAGGCCGTGTCAATGGTGAACAGGTAATGTTCACAATGGGGAAGTGTACTCTTTACAAATCCGTCAAGGCTGCACGGGAAGAGGCAAAAGTGCTTCTTCAGAATATGTCAAAAGGTATCAACCCGAAGAAAGAAAAAGAGGCTCTTGCTCAGGCCGCTATTGCAGAGAAGAAAAAGGGAATCACCCTAAATGATGTTCTAGGCAGCTATCTGTCAGAGCGCCCGAACCTTAAAGAGTCTAGCCGGAAGTTTTACCGCCTCATGCTAGATACCTACCTCGAAGACTGGAAAGACCGCCCCATCCGTGAAATTGATTATCAAGATATTAAGACACGCCACTTGTTTCTTTCTAAGAAAGTTGAACCAAGCGTTACCGGTAAGAAAAAGCGGACTGAAAAAAAGAGGATCAGAACCAACGGCCCCGGCGTGGCGAACTCCGTCATGAAGACGTTGCGAGTTTTATTCAATCACGCTATTTCCGAACATCCTGAAATTGTGTCAGCGAATCCTGTCAATCGATTGAAAACTTGGAATGAGCTGAAGCCAAGAACCGGTTATCTGTCGGAAAGTCAACTTCCGGCGTGGTACAATGCCACCGAAGCCTCTCAGAATAAAGCCCCTGCCGATGCCCTGCTTATATTACTGCACACCGGCCTACGCTCAAAATCTGAAGCCTTTGGTTTGAAGTGGGAAGACGTTGATTTCGAAGGTAAGGTTATGACCTTCCGTGACACAAAAAACGGGACTGACTTAGAACTTCCTATAACGATTAAAGTTTCCGAACTGCTCAATAGCTTGAAAGGGATCCGCGTAAATGAATTTGTGTTCCCTTCCCCTGTTTTTCATAAAGACAAAAACGGAAAGTTGGTTAGCGGTCATGTCTCAGATGTTCGTGATGAGCTGTCAAAGATTAATGCAACCGCTGGTGTGACGATTACCCCGCATGATCTACGCCGAACCTTCACGACGATTGCAGAAAGCCTGGACATATCGCCATATACAATTAAGGCCCTTGTAAATCATAGTGAGAAGAAAGCCGACGTGACGTCTGGTTACATTCAGATCCCATTGGAGAGGAAGCGGAAAGCCCTGCAGATGATTGAAGATGAGATTATGCGTATAGTGGCCAGAAAGAAATCAGCAGATATCATTCCGATCACACGCAAGGCAGCATAAGTTATGGATGAAATTTTTAAAGATGAAATATTGTCAGTCCCTGATGGGATTGGACGATTCAAAACATACCCTTATCGAAAACATGTTCGTAACGTCTTTACTGATGAAGAAAGACGTAAAATTTATGTTGAACTTAAGAATTATAGTAGAAAGGCTCGGATAAATTTTATTGAAGCAATCGAACCAATTTGCTGCCAGAAATACGAACTTATTAATTACAATAACCATCATGAGGCAAAAGACAATTTAATAAGTTTTACAAGAAAAATAAATAAAATATATGATGAGTTTGAAGCCGTAATATGGGGGGATAAAAATTTGATTCCTCATTCAGATATGACCGATACAGATATTGAGTCTCAATCACTGGAACAGGCAATAATTGTCAGCAGTCAGTTCATTCAAAATGAACTTGAACTGATTATGATCAATGCTGATAAATTGAACGATTTAAAATCAAAAAGCGGAAGAGTAACGGCCAATCATGACGGGTTTTACACTCAAATAGCTGAACTGTATTCCATTCACATAGATAAGCCCTCAACAACTAGAGACACCACTTTTATGAATCTAATAAGAATTATTAACGAAGCAATAGGCAAGTCTGGTGAATTGACACCTGAACGCGCAGTAATACAAGCTATTCAAGAAATGAAAGCCAAGAAAAAAACGACAAAACCCCCTTGAAATATATTTTCAATTCGTCGGTTTTTTTACAAAGAAACCGGTTTATTCTCAAAACCATAATGGTTATGAGAGTAAGCCGGTTTTTTTTCTGCCATATAAATGCACCTGAAACGAAAGGGAGAAAATATCGATGGAAGAAAAATTACTTAAACGGTCAGAGTTGGCGGAAATAACTTCAACATCTGTGAATTTCTGGGCCAAAGACGCTATGAAAATAAAGCCTTTGATCCCGTTTATAAAAATCTCGTCGAAATTCGTGCGGTACCGATTATCAGACGTCAACAGATTCATGTCGGAAACTAACTCAGTTAAATAAACCGCCGGCATAGGTTCATTCCAACATTATAAGGAGGCATAGCATGAAAAAAGCATCGAATCAGTATGTCACTGTCACCCGGACCGATTATGACACGTTCACCTACCAGCATTCATCCGATAAGGTCCCTATAAAATTTGAACTGCAAACTATTTTCAGAGCCGCTCAAGCGTCTATTGAGGCAATGGATAGGGCGAACGAAGCAATTTCATTTTTCCGTGATTCCTTGGCAAGGTATGCAGACACCGGAAAAAAACTCGACGAATACGGGATCAGAGGCGCGTCGGCTATATGTTGGGCTTTGACTGATATGTTCACCTTGGAGCATGAAGGTTTCTACAAGGAATTTACTATAATTCAACTTCTTGCTGCAGGAGAAGTGAAGTGAACGGATCGGGCGATATAAGAATATCGAACAAGCACTACTTTTCTCCTGCAGAGATTCACCAGGCCCAGGAGAACGGCCATATTTACGATAAGTACCCGAATGCTGATGAAGTGTAAGGGGCCAAAGGACCGTAGCCATGCAAAACTTTGATGATTTCAGGCAGGCCATGCAGGCCGCAGGGATTGACCCGCCCTCTGAGATGTTGGCCGAAGGTGTCATGCACCGATTTAGTTCCTGAGGCGACCGCTCCAAAAAC
>Ga0194037_1001259_pt1 | contig 18531 bp, 18 predicted proteins | sample JunL306m_MetaG_FD_148653 | JGI IMG/M metagenome (GOLD analysis project Ga0194037, IMG submission 148653) | Anoxic zone freshwater microbial communities from boreal shield lake in IISD Experimental Lakes Area, Ontario, Canada - Jun2016-L304-6m | ecosystem: Environmental > Aquatic > Freshwater >...
CCACCCAGCCCCAGCCCCTGACAGAAACGCAGGATCGTCAGCAGGACGGGGGCCAGGAGACCTATCCCCATGACCGTCGGGAGAAGACCTATCAGGAACGTGGCAATCCCCATGGTAAGCAGCGACCCTACCAAGGTTGCCTTACGCCCGATCCGATCTCCGAAGTGTCCGAAAAGAACGGAGCCGACCGGACGGGCCACGAATGCGACCCCAAAGGTCGCCATGGACGCCAGCAGGGCGGCCCCTGAGTCGCTTTTTGGGAAAAAGAGGAGCGGGAAGACTGAAACAGCGGCAGTGGCGTAGATGTAAAAGTCATAGAACTCGATGGTCGTGCCGACCATGCTGGCCACGACAATCCGGCCGTGCGGTACTCCGATCCCGTCATCGGCGGTTCTGGTGAGAGCATCAGACATGAGTGCCTCCTTAGTCGGTCAATCCGTGGCCAATTTGGCTCCGGCTTGTCCGTCTTTGGGGAAATAGGCCGCGTGATCGACAACCGCGCCGGGGGCGCCTTTCAGGAGCGCGGCGCGGACAGTGTCCGGTATGGCCTCTTTTTTCATGGCGATATGATCAATGTACACGCAGACCGTTTCGATCCGGGTGATAACCGGCTCCTGTCCGGCCACCCGAATCTCGATGTCGAAGGTAAATGAAGTCACGCCGAGTTGACGCAGCGCGACCGTCAGCTCAAGCGCCTGGTCAAACCGGGCCGGCGCCTTCCATTCCACGGTCTGCTTGACCAGATGAAATTCAAAATAACCTAAGTCGCTACAGCTCGCCTTGATGAACTCGACGAGCGCCACATCGGCGTAGTCACTGTATCTGGCGTTGAAGACCACCTTCTGGGCGTCACATTCACCATAGCGGACCCGGAGGTAGTAGCGAAACGGTTCGGACATGAGAGCGCCTCCTGAATTGTTGTTTGAAAAACCTCAGCTCTTCCTTGACATCCGGTTCAGAGTGTCCAGAACTTTTTGGAGACCGTGCCGGTCGGCCAGGGCCTTCAGGCCGATTTCCATCTCACCGGGCCGGGACTCTTCCTCCCAACCCTCCGGACACTCCTCTTCCCGCTCTTCGTAGGTCAACGCCTTTACCAGACACCACTTGACACAGATCGGTTCCGCTTCCCCCTCGCACATGTCGCATTTCAGGGGGAGACCGGAGTCGGGTTCCTTGAACAGATCGCGAGACGGACAGGAGGCCCGGCAGGAGTCGCATTCGCCGTACTCCTTGCCGTCAATCACGTATTTGTTTCTGCCGGTACACTCGGACGCGGTATATTCGCCGGCGAAAACCGGCAGCCAGATGTCCTCCAGTCGGTCGGTGATGACTTGAATCCGGGAGCGCGCCGGGTTGTTGCTGCTGTATTTCGGGGTGGCGTGGAAAGCGGAGCACATGACCTCGCACGACCGGCAGCCGTTGCATTTGTCGGCATCAACCTTGATAATCCTGATTTTTCTCTTACTCGTGGCCATTTTTCAGTATCCCTCTCTTTTCAAGGTCGTCGGCGACATAGCCCAGATCCAGCTCCAGCAGTTTTTCCCGGGTGGGGATACCGTCGTGATTCCACCCCTTGAACGTGTAATACGTGGAGAGGAGTTGCTCCTCAAGTTCGGGAAATCTCTTCTTCCAGTGATCCTCGGGGGGCTTTTCATCAGCCCTCCTGATCCCTTTTCTGTTGTTGTAGGCCCGGTGCAGATTCCGGCTCCGGTTGGCGATCTTCTTCAGCCCCGCCTCATCCAGGTCCAGCCCGGTCGCAGCCGAGATCAGTTTCGGATAGTTGTGGATATGATAGGGGGGTTTCAGACAGAATGACGACATGCCGCAGCACATGCCGCAGGCGTCGTCAATGTTGTGCATCATCTCCATCCAATCCACGATTTCCGAGGAAATCTCCGGGGTCGGAAAATACGGAATCCCCTTCTCTCCCCGCAGTTCCCACTCCAACACCCACTGTTTGTACCTATCATCGGGAACCTGGGGCCAATCCCGAACAAACTCTTCCCGCTGCTCCATGGTGGGGAACGCCGACTGGGGCCATTGCCCTTCCATCTGGGTGATGCTGATCTTCTCGTTGGTGGAGTACATCAGAAAGTAGAGCGGGTCCAGCGTGCCAAGCTTGATCGGGAGCTGCTCATGCTTCTTGATGGTATTGTGATCGAACGCCTCCGCGCCGTTGCCGATCTTCCGAGCGGCGAAATAGACGCCGTCGGCCAGGATATCGCCGATCCCTTCGCGGCGCGCCACCCGATCCAGCAGCCAGAAGAAGCGCCCCTCCTTATCGGACGGACAACCCGCAAAATCCTTGTCGGTCAGGATGCCGGCCTCGTACAGTTCGACGGCAAAGGCCAGAATCTGCGGAGTCGAGAAGGAATCGACCCCATACTCCGTGGCGCGTTGCAGTATCTTCCAGCCAAAATCCAGGTCGTCGACATAGGCCGCCATGGCATAGGTCAGCTTGCCAAAGCATTTCGCCATGTAGCGCGGGGTATCCTTATGGGAGATCAATGCGCCGCACTGTGTCGGACAGTTGAAGCAACTGATCAGCCGCTTGACCGCGGAAAGCTGGGACTTGGACCAGGATGCGTCGATTTCATCGGTCCAGAAGCCTCGCCGTCGGGTGCGGGCATTCCCCCATGCGAAGTTTTCCGTGTGCCATTTTTCATCAGTATGGAGCATCTCCTGGGGTGATCCGATCCCGGAGAGAATGGTCATGACGTCCTTGATGGGATTGTCCCAGCGGTACTTGATATACTCCGTCACCTTATCCATTTCACGCATGAACTCTTCGGGGCGGGCAAGATAGACATCCCCGCTACCACGCACCGCTATGGCCTTGATCTTCTTGTCCCCCATGACGGCGCCGCCGCCGAGTCTGCTCGCGCTGGAGCGGGCCTGTTCGATGGAAGCCGTAAAAACCCGGTTTTCACCGGCCAGGCCGATGGCGGCCACTTGGGCTCGCGGCTGATTCAGCTCCTTGCGGATCAGCTCCTGCGTCTCCAGCGCCCCCTTCCCTTGCAGGTGCGAGGCGTCACGTATCTCCACCTTGTCATTGTTGATATAGATATAGACCCAGTCAGGGGATTTATTGCGGAAAATAAACTTGTCATATCCGGCGTACTTCATCTCCGCCGCGAAAAATCCCCCCATCATGGGATACGCCAGGGTGTCGGACTGGGGGGAGATAAAGGAGACCACTGTGCGATTGGCGCTGAACACCGGGGTGCCGTTCAACAGACCGGTGCTGAAGATCAGCAGATTCTTGGGGTCAAACGCGGTGACCTCCGGAGGAACACGGTCCCAGTGCTCCTTGACGCTGGTCCCCAGTCCGCCAAGGTGCAGCGCCAGCAGTTTCGGGTCGGTTGCCACCCGTTCAATGTTCCCTGTCGCCAGGTCAATTTCCAAATAGCATCCGGCTTCCGCGTATCTCATTGTTACCTCCGTTAGAGTAAAACCTGTGTCGCAACCAGTAAACACTTATATCGGTACTAGTTTACCATTTTAGCAGTGCATTGAATATCAAGACGGAAGTTTCTTGTCAAGACAAAAGACGTTTACCGTCCCGACTGGTGAGATTATAGGTGCAGAAAGGCACCAGGCGACCATCCGCCGCGATGACCGCGATGCAGCACCCCCGCAGTCGCTCAAGATCAAGATTGTCAACATCCTGGAACGCCATGGCGGAAATAGTAAAACTCCCGGTGGCTATATCCCGGAGAAAAGCGTCAAGGTCAAGATGGCCCTCAACCCGAACCGCGTCGGGTTCGTGCGCGACGCGGACGGTCTCCGCCGACAGCGAGGGGGGAACGACTCCGGACGTCGCGGCGGGGAGCCGCCAGCGACGCGACACGGTTTCAACGGTCCGGCTGATCCCTTCTCCGTTCGTATCCACCGCGCAACAGGGAACGCTCCGTGACGTCCCTATAGGACGCAGCCCCCCGGCCGAGTACAGATAGGTGGCGTGGAAGGAGCAGTGGGCGTGTTCGCCGCCGGGAGGTGAAAAGTCCGCCACCTTCATCAGACCCCCGGTTTGCTTTTCGAGACTCCGCATCAGCTCGGGGAGGGTAAAGCGCCCTTCGTCGCCATGATGTTCCGGAAAACGACCGAAATAGCTGACCGGCTGAAAATGAATGCCCCGCACTACCGGGGACAGGCCCAGGGCGAGCCGCACGGTAGCGCCGATGCTGTCGGTATTGACCCCTCGTACCAGAGTCGGGACGAACACGACGCCGAGGCCGGCCTCTCCGGAGTTCCTGACAGCCCGGAGTTTTTGGTCCAGCAGCTCACTTCCCCGGAGGTTGCGGTAAATTTCATCGTCAGTGCCGTCAAACTGAAGGAAGACGGAGGAAAGGCCCGCCTCCCGGAGTCGACCCGCGTAAGCGGGGTCCGCGGCGAGACGAAGACCGTTTGTATTGACCTGGATGAAGGAGAAGCCGACTTGGCGCGCCCGTTCGACGATCTCAGGCAGGTCGTCCCGCAGGGTGGGCTCACCCCCTGACAGTTGCAGATTGCACGGACCCGCGGCCGCCTTGGCCCGTTCCAACAGCCATGATATCCGCTCAAGCGAAGGTTCCTCGCTCTCCCCGTGGCCGGAATCAGCAAAGCAGACCGCGCAGCGCAGGTTGCACCGGTCCGTCACTTTCAGCAGAACCGAACAGGGGAGCTGCTCGTGTGCGCTACAGAGGCCGCAATCAAAGGGACATCCCTTATCAACGGTTCCATGGCAAAGTTTTGGCTGAACAGGACTCTTTGGCCTGCGCCAGTCGGCCATGGATGGCTCGCCGCGCCAGATGAGGGTTCTGAAAGCGCCGTGTTCCGCGCACTCCTTGACCTGAAAAACTTCGTCCCCCTCCGCCAGTCGTGTCGCGCCGATTCTCTTGAGGCAAACCGGACAGACGCTTTCGGTGGTGCTCGTCCACGTCGAGTCGTTCATGGTGTCCATGACTGCTCGCCCGTTCCATTACCGTTCACCGCTTTCCGGGCAACCAAAAGGAAGTAGCCGATATCCGAACGAACGATCTTTGATCCGTCCTCTCTCTCTCCGCACCCCCACCACTCTGAAAGCTCTTCGCCGGCAAGAATCATCCTGACCGCAAACTCTTTCAGTGCTCTATCGTGCGTTTCCCAGAGGAGAAGGGTAAAACCAAGTCCCGCCAAAAGGTCATGAAGCTCTTTTCGGGTGAGCAATCCTCCTCCCCCGTCGCCGGCTTTACTGAAAACGTCGCTTATTATAAGAAAACCTCCACCCTTTAAAACTCGGAAAAATTCAGTGAGGGGAGCAATCCGGTCATCGAGAATGGATAGAACGCACTCACACAAGAGTGCATCGAACGCGCCTTTTTCAAAGGGGAGAGTTTCCGCCCGACCGTGGACCAATCGAACCGATTCAAGGCGGGTGGCGGCTTCATCGAGCAGCGCTTCCGAAAAGTCGACTCCTAGCAGGTTGTAGCGCCCGGTACGTTCCAGGTGCAGCAAGGTTTCACCCGCGCCGCAACCGATATCGGCGATACGGGAACCGGCGGCGAGGTTGCACAGTTCCAGCGCCTGATCAGTGAGTAAGGTACCGCCGGGCCGAATACATGAACCCACGCTACGACGGAGCTTAGGCCAGTCGGGAGGATGAGCGGGAAAAGCCATGACAGGGATTTGGGGTATATTCCTGCTCACTTATTTGTAATTCTTCCTCCGGAACAGGCCGGTCTTGAGCGAGGATATCCGGTCAAGAAAAAGTATGCCGTCGAGATGGTCCATTTCGTGCTGGATGGCAACCGCTTCAAAATCCTCGGCGCACACTTCCCGTGAAGCGCCGTGCGGATCTGTGTACCGTAACTGAATACGGACCGGACGATCCACGTCTCCCGTATAGTCAGGTACGCTCATGCACCCCTCGCGCATGGTGGCGGCCCCCTCGGAGGAGAGTATCTCCGGATTGATCAGGACGAGCAGTCCGTGATTGCTCCCCCTCCCCAGCTTGCTCCGCGAGACATCCACCACGCAGACCCGAAGGCTTACCCCCACCTGTGGCGCGGCCACGCCGACGGAACCGGGGCCGTTCCGCATGGTGTCAATCAGGTCGGCGATAAGCGAGATTATTTCCGGATCAAGGCGCGGCACCGGCCTGCACGGTGTTTTCAGGAGTGGGTGAGGGAAACGAAGTATCGTACGTACCGGCATGGCTCAGAGCGACACCGGGGTTATGACCCGCACCCCGATCTCTACCTTCAATTCCGTGCGAAGTCCCGCCAGGAGCTGCTCCGCATCTTCAATGGTAGTTCCTTCGGGGAGGTACGCCTCCAGCATCATGACGTACACCGGGTCATCCTCGGTCCCGATAAGCCTGGTGTTCAGATCAGTGATGTTGACCCGGCGGTCGGCCAGTTCACGGGTGACCCGATAGACGATACCCGGTCGATCCGCGCCGTAGACCGAGATAAGACAGAGTTCCCCGGTAGGCGCCCGCTGCTTGAGTTCGTCCTCGCCGAGGCTCCGGACATGCGCCACTAGCCCCGTAGCGTCATGGAGCAGCCTGAATTCATCGACAAGTCGGGATTTTGTAAATGGTTTAGGGTGGGAGACGGTGAGAATCATGGCGAAATCGCCGGAGAGGAGGGTGCAGCTTGAATCTTCCACGTTACAGCCGAGGCGGTAGAGTACCTCGGCGGTATCGGCAACGATTCCCGGTCGGTCCTTGCTGATGACCGTCACGGCAAAATGGGTTCTGTTCATCATGGCGGGTTCATCCCCCCATGATGTAATTCACAAGGTTGCTGATGGTGAAGTGCTGATCGGAAATAATCGCCTTGACCGCGTCGCCTATGGAGATAATGCCGACCACCTTCCCCTCATCGACCACGGGGAGGTGACGCACACGCTTATCGGTCATGATCGCCATGCACTCTTCCACGGTGTTCGTGGGGGAGACCACCATCACCTTGGCGGCCATGATCTCCCGCACCAGGGTCTCCCTGGACGATCTCCCCTGAAGAATAATTTTTCGGGCATAATCCCGTTCAGTCAGAATACCGAGCAGGTTCCCCTCTTCCATGACCAGCAGGGCGCCGATCTCATTGTCGGCCATTAATCCGACAGCTTTAAATACCGTGGCATTCGGCGTAGTCGAGCAAATCCCGCCGCTCTTTCCCTTCAACACATCACTGACGGATTTCATCGTCTTTCTCCTTTACGGAAGCGGTAGAGAGTTGGCGGCAAGAGTCAGCACCGAGTTGGGGATAACGCCGGGAATAAGCACCCCCACGACAGCTATGAAAATGCAAAGCATGATCGCCGGAGAAAGTGTAATCCAGTTAAATTCCTCATCGGGCTTCTTCATGTACATATATACCATGACCCGCAGATAGTAGTAGACCGACGCCGCGCTGTTGAGGACGCCGATAATGGCCAGCCAGATGTACCCTTGCTGGACGGCGCCGGCAAAGAGGTAAAACTTGCCGATAAAACCGGCGGTCGGCGGAATCCCCGCCAGGGAGAAAAGGAAGATGGAGAAACACATGGCCAGAACCGGGCGCTTCGTCCCAAAACCGGCGTAATCCTGAACATTGTTGTTCGGTTCACCTTTTTTTCCAATCATCACGATGATGGCAAAGGCGCCGATGTTCATGAAGGTGTAGGAGAGGAGATAGAAGAGGACACCGCTTACCCCGGCGGCGTTATGCGCGGTGAATCCCACCAGGGCGTACCCTGCATGGGCGATGGATGAGTAGGCCAGCATCCGCTTGATGTTGTCCTGGGAGAGGGCAATGATGTTACCGATCGTCATGGTGAGAACCGCCAGTATCCAGAGGAGGTCGGACCATTGTACCGTCAGTGTCGGCAGCGCGATGAGGAATACCCTCAGAAAGGCGGCAAAACCGGCGGCCTTGGGACCAGCGGACATAAACGCGGTAATCGGCGTCGGAGCCCCCTCGTATACGTCAGGGGTCCACATATGAAACGGCGCGGCGGCGATCTTGAAGGAAAAACCGGTAGCCATGAGGAGCATGCCGACCAGGAACATCGTGTTGTTGGCCACGGCGCCGTTCTGGGCGGCCAAGGCTGCGATCTTGGCGATTTTGGTGGTACCGGTGGCGCCATAGATTAGTGCCATGCCGTAGAGGAGAAAACCGGTGGAGAAGGCGCCGAGGAGAAAGTACTTGAGTCCGGCCTCGTTGGACTTGACGCTGTCCCGGTTAAACCCGGCCAGGATGTAGAGAGCTACCGAAAGTACCTCCAGTCCAAGAAAAACCGTCATCAGATCGGTCGCCTTTGCCATGAACATCATCCCGACCGTGGCGAAGAGGATAAGCGGGTAGAGTTCACCGTGGTTGCAACCTTCTTTCTTGAAATAGCCGTCCGAGATCAGGATAGTCATGGCCGCGCAAAGGATGAAGATGGACGTAAAGAAGGAAGAAAAATTGTCCTGAAGCACCATCCCCCCGAACCCGCCGATCTTCTCTCCCCAGGGGACGGTGTAGAGCGCCCCCATGAGGCCCGCCAGGCTAAGATAGCCGAGGTACGCTTTTTCCTCACTCTTCACCAGGACATTGACGAGGAGCAGCGCCATGGCGACCACGGAAAGCAGGGTCTCGGGCATGATGCTTATAAAATTCAGTTGCGGCAGTGCAAGTTCCATCTATCATTCCTCCAGTTACGGTAACGGGCTCTTATCTCTTGCTACTTCGGCTCAGCCGGATTCCAGATCGGGAGCGCCTGCATATCGACGGGTTCGCTGGAGATGGCAACTCCCGCGACCTGTTTCTGTTTCGTCTGGGTGATCAGTTTTTCGATGGCCGGGTTCATCTTGTCGATAAACGGGATCGGATAGAGCCCCATGACAAAGATCAGCGCCACGAGCGGCGCCATGATCAGAATCTCGCGCCCGTTCAGGTCGGTGAGGGTCTTGTTTTTCGGGTTAGTCAGTTCACCGAACATGACCCGCTGGAACATCCAGAGCATATAGACCGCCGAGAGGATGACTCCGCTGGAGGCAATGATCGTGTACCACCGGAGGTCGCTCTCAAACGAACCGATGAGCACGAGGAACTCGCCGACAAAGCCGTTGGTGCCGGGGAGACCGATGGAGGAGAAGGTAACGATCATGAAGATCGTGGCAAAGACCGGCATCTGCTTGGAGAGGCCGCCAAAGTCGGTGATGAGCCGGGTATGCCGGCGTTCATAGATGAAGCCGACGATAAGGAAGAGCGCCCCGGTGGATATCCCGTGGTTGAGCATCTGAAGCATGCCGCCGGCGATCCCCTGCTGATTGAGGGCGAACACGCCGAGCATGACAAAGCCGAGGTGGGCGACCGATGAGTAGGCGACCAATTTCTTCACGTCCTCCTGGACCATGGCGACGAGAGAGGCATAAATGATCCCGATGACCGACAGGGTGGCGATCAGCGGCGTAAATTGCGCGGTGGCGTCTGGAAAGAGCGGCATGGCGAACCGGACAAAGCCGTAGGTCCCCATCTTCAGCAGAACGGCGGCCAGGATCACGGAGCCGGCGGTGGGGGCCTCGGTGTGGGCGTCGGGCAACCAGGTGTGGAGCGGGAACATCGGTACCTTGATGGCGAATGCCAGGGCAAAGGCCAGGAAGAGCCAGGTCTGGGTGGCCGGATCAAGACCGATATTATAGAAGCGGGTGATGTTGAAATCGCCGGCGCCGGCCTTGAAGTAGACGTACATGATCGCTATCAGCATGAGGAGTGAGCCGACCATGGTGTAGATGAAAAACTTGACCGCCGCGTAGATCCGGTTCTTCCCGCCCCAGATACCTATGATGAAGTACATGGGGATCAGCATCAGTTCCCAGAAAATATAGAAGAGGAAGAGGTCCAGACTGACAAAGGCGCCGAGCATCCCGACTTCCAGAAGGAGGAGACAAATCATGTACTCCTTCACCTTCTCTTCCACCGCCGTAAACGTGGAAAGGATGGCGAGGGGCATGATGAAGGTGGTCAGTATCACCAGCCAGAGGCTGATGCCGTCGATCCCGAGATGGTAGTTCATCTGGAACGAGCCGGCCGCGATCCAGGGGACGTTCTCCACGAACTGATAGTCGGCGTTGGTCTGAAACCCGGTGATCAGCGGAATCGAGACGACAAAAGCCGCGAGCGACACGGCCAGAGCCGTGTAACGCTGGAGGGCGTCGTTCCGCGGCATGACCAGGAGGAGTAGCACACCGGCCAACGGGATGAAGGTTATCAGGCTAAGAATGTAATCCATTGAATCTGCTCCTTTGTCTTCAAAAAACCGGAGGTGTGGAGATCAGTGATAAATGTAGTAACCAAGGATTGCGACAGTGCCGGCGGCCATGACAAGGGCGTAGTTATGCACATACCCGGACACCGTGTAGCGGAAGGCGCCGCTCAATCCCATGACAACAGTGGCTACGCCGTTGACGATGCCGTCCACTACCACTACGTCAAATCCCTTCCAGAGGAAGTTACCAAAAGCCTTGCAAGGATTGACGATGATAAAGTCGTAAAGCTCATCCACATACCACTTGTTGTAAACCGTGCGATGGAGGCCGGGTAAGGCATCGGTAAACTTTTTCGGCAGAGTTGTGTTCTTGACGTAGAAAGTCATGGCGATGAGTATCCCGACGACCGCCACCACGACCGAGAAGCCCATGAGCCCAAGTTCAAGAAGATGGCTCTCGTGTCCGGCGGTGTGGGCATACGTTTTGCCGTATTCGTTGGCAAGCTCAAAAACCGGATCAAGCCAATGTTCCAGGAAGTTGGGTAGCAAGCCGACGATCTTGGGCATACCGAGATAACCGCCCACCGCCGCCAGGAAGCCAAGCACCATCAACGGGATCGTGATGACCAACGGCGACTCGTGGAGATGATCCTTGACCTTGGGATTGATACGGCACTCACCGTAGAAAGTCATAAACACGAGGCGGAACATATAGAAGGCGGTAAACAGTGCGGCGGTGGCGGCCAGTCCCCAGAGGACCATGTTGAGTTCGCCATGATAGGGATTCGAAAAAGCCTGCCAGAGGATTTCATCCTTCGAGAAGAAGCCGGAAAGTCCGGGAATCCCCGCGATAGCGAGGGTCGAGACGAGGAAGGTGATGAAGGTAATCGGCATGTATTTTCTGAGCCCCCCCATGTTCCTCATGTCCTGGGGGTCGTCATGGAGATGGGCGTGATGCAGGGCGCCATGCATGGCATGAATGACGGAGCCGGAACCGAGGAAGAGACATGCCTTGAAAAAGGCATGGGTCATCAGATGGAAGATGCCGGCCCAGAACGCGCCTACCCCCATGGCCAGGAACATAAAGCCGAGCTGAGAAACCGTGGAATAGGCCAGAACCCGCTTGATGTCGTTTTGCGCCGTGCCGATGGTGGCGGCAAAGATTGCGGTGGCCGCGCCGACCACCGCGACCACCATCATGGTGTCGGGAGATTTGATGAAGACAAAGCTCATCCGGCCGATCATATAGACGCCGGCCGTGACCATGGTGGCGGCGTGGATCAGGGCGGAGACCGGGGTCGGGCCTTCCATGGCGTCTGGGAGCCAGGTATAGAGCGGAATCTGCGCCGATTTTCCCGTGGCCCCCACAAAGAAGCAGAGGGAGGCAATCGTCACCACGCCGCCATAGGGGAGAAGATGCGACGCTTTTTTGATCTCCATGAAGTTGATGGTCCAGACATTAGCGTGCTCGCCGAGCCACCAGTAGAGGGTAAAAAGACCGATGAGGAAACCGAAGTCACCCACGCGGTTCATGACAAAGGCCTTCTTGGCGGCGTCGCCGGCTGACTGTTTGTGAAAGTAGTAACCGATGAGAAGATAGGAGCAGAGGCCGACCCCTTCCCAGCCGATAAACATGACAAGCATGTTGTTGCCGAGGACCAGGAGCAGCATGGACATGCAGAAAAGGTTCAGGTAGGCAAAGAAGCGGTAGAACCCCTCCTCGCCATGCATGTAACCGATGGAGTAGAGGTGAATCAGCGAGCCGACCCCGGTGACCACCATGATCATGACCACGGAGAGCGGATCAAGGAGAAACGCCATGTCGGCCTTAAAATTTCCCGAATGAATCCAGGGAAAAACCACTTTTTCATAAATTCGCTGCTCCGCGGGGAGGGCGATCATCTGAGCCAAAATCCCGCAGGAAACGATAAACGAGGCGAAGATCGCCAGGGTGCCGATGCCGCCGATGACCGTCTCGTTTTTGATCTTTTTGCCAAAAAGGCCGTTGATCAGAAAGCCGAGCAGGGGAAACAGGGGAATGAGCCATACATTGTCAAACATTCCGGACTCCTTGAATGTGTAGTGCGGTGTGAATCCCCGACATCGGTCAGAGCTTCATGAGATTACAGTCTTCCACGTCGATGGATTCGCGGTTCTTGTAGAAGGCGATCATCAGAGCCAGGCCCACGGCGGCCTCGGCCGCGGCAACAGTCATGACGAAGAAGACGAATATCTGACCGTCAATATTCCCCAGGTAGCGGGAAAAGGCGATGAAGGTCAGGTTGACCGCGTTGAGCATCAGCTCCACGCACATGAAAATGACGATGGCGTTCCTCCGGATGAGGACCCCCAGGACGCCGATGGAGAAGAGGATGCCGCTCAAGAGCAAATAATGATGCAGGGATATCATGTCGTCACCTCGGACTAAAGTTTGCGCTTGGCCAGGATCACGGAACCGACGATGGCCACCAGAAGGAGGATCGACGTGATCTCAAAGGGGAGCAGGAAGTCGGTAAACATCGCCTTGCCGATCAGTTCGGTATGCCCCAGCTTGGTGACCATTTCCGGCGTCATGGTTCCTCTGGAGCCGGTGAGCGGGCTTTTGGAGAGAAAGCCGCTGATCACGAAGAGGGTCAGAACCGCCACGATGCAGCTCACCAGCACTCCATGCACGTAATTCTTGCTCGTTTCCGTTCGCATGTTGAGCAGCATGATGACGAAGACGATCAAAACCATTATGGCGCCGGCGTAGACGATGACCTGGATGGCGGCCATGAACGGCGCGTCGAGCATCACGTAGAGGGTCGCGATACAGAAAAAGGTCATGATCAGGGAGAGGGCGCTGTTAATCGGGTTCCTCATGGCGACGACCATGATACCGGAGATGATCGCCACGGCCGCCACAAGAGTGAAGAAGAGTATTTCCGGCATTGTCGCTCCTTTTACTTCTTGTCGGTAAGCATTTCCTGCGTGTACATGAAATCTTCACGCTTATAGTTGGCCAGTTCAAATGTGGTCGTCATCTTGACGGCGTCCACCGGACACGCTTCGACGCAGTAGCCACAGAAGATACAGCGAAGAATGTCGACATCGTAGCGGGCGGCATACTTCTCGTGAGTGACGGGGTCCTCGGCCGCTTCCACCGTGATGCACTTGGCGGGGCAGACCGTGGGGCAGAGGTAACAGGCCACGCACTTGGAGCGGTCATGATCCCGATTCAGGGCATGGAGTCCCCGGAAGCGGGGCGCGACCTCCGGACGCTCTGTGGGGTACTGGAGCGTGACCGGCTTTTTGAAGAGGTGCTGAAGAGTAATTTTCAGGCCATTTATGAGCGGCGAGGCAACATTAATCATGACGCGATCCTTTTCAAGCTGATGGTTAGGCGAAGAGACAGCCGAGCCAATTGCCGGCGCCGAAGAAGCTGATCCAGGCTCCGTTCAAGACAATCAGCGCCAGGGTGAGCGGGAGAAAGAACTTCCAGCCGAGACCCATAAGCTGGTCATAGCGGTACCGGGGATAGGTCGCCCGAATCCACATGCAGACAAACATCAGGAAGTAAACCTTGCCGATAAAATATACCGGCGACAGAATCGGCAGCACATCGGTGAGCGGCCCCCGCCACCCGCCAAGGAACAACGTAACCGTGATGGCGCAGACCGTGATCATGTTGGCGTATTCCGCCATGAAGAAGATGGCGTACTTCATCGAAGAGTATTCGGTGCAGAAGCCGGAGACCAGTTCCGTCTCCGCTTCCGGGAGGTCAAAAGGGGTCCGGTTGATCTCCGCCAGGGAGCAGATGAAAAAGATGATGAAGGCCGCGAAGAGGAACGGATTGCGCCAGACATACCATCCCATGCACGCCTGATCCGCGACGATCTGTTGCAGCGACAGGGTGCCGGAGACCATGAAGACGGTAATCAGGGCCAGACCGGCGGCCAGTTCATAAGAAATCATCTGGGCCGACGAACGGAGTCCGCCGAGAAGTGAATACTTACTGTTGGACGACCAGCCGGCCAGCACGATACCGTAGACCCCCAACGAGGAGAGAGCCAGAATATAGAGGACGCCTACGTTGACGTCGATAACGCTCCCCGCCTTGTCGGCATAGGCGGCGATCTGTAACGGAATCTTGTAGCCACCGATGGTAAGGGGCGACCCGAAGGGGATGACGGCGAATGCGATGAGCGCCGGAACCACCGCAACGAGTGGCGCGATGAGAAACGCAAAGGTACTCGCCTGGGTCGGAATGATGTCTTCCTTGAAGAAAAGCTTCAATCCATCGGCGATGGGCTGGAGCAGCCCGTGCCAGCCGGTCCGCATCGGTCCCAGACGGACCTGCATATGGCCGATGATCTTCCGTTCGGCATAGGTGGCGTAGGCGACGGTCAGCAGCACCCAGGTAAAGACCACCAGAACCTTGGCCACCATGGCGATGTAGTACCATACGGGCAAACCGAGAATTTCGTATTCCATGTTCCATCTACCCCTTATACAGGATGTGAACTTTTAAACCGGAGTCTTTGAACCACAAAGACGCGAGGGATGCAAGGATTTATTCTGCGATAACATTTCAGTGAAGTCCGCTTGATCGTTGAGTTAGACGGGTTGAGGCTTCCGCCACTTCCAATAAATAACGAAGAGCCTTATTTACTGCTTCATCGTTAGGAAAAGCCTCGGCGACATCAGGCTCCAAGAGAACAACATTTGTTTCGCTTTTTATGCGGCTTGCATATTTTCCGCGTACTATTTCACCTAAATCGGATCGTTTATATTCTGGTCTAAGCTCATCCACAATATCCGATTTAGCCTTCTTCATAGATTTGCCTTTCAATATTTGTAGCCGGTCGTGCTGATATTATGCGAACCGCGTTTCCTCTTTCAGTGTGAGATACCGCAAGTAATCTACCTTGCGAGGAAACGCCAAAAGTTACAAAACGTATCTCGTTTACTGAATGGTCAGGGTCATGCGCGGTAGCAGAAAAAGGGTCACGCAATGCACTCGATGCCTCCACAAAAGTAACGCCATGTTTGCGCTGGTTTAATTTGGCCTTTTGGGAATCCCATTCGAAATGCAAGTATAAGCCTCATAGTGTTAGCCATGGGGTGCAATACGGCTATCGCCTATTGCACCCTACGAGCCACCTCGCCCTAACTTTGAGCAAATTCGGCACGTGCGCGCTCGATCAACTTATTCAAGACATATCTTGTAGGATGCGTACGGTTTTGTGCGCGCCATGTACCCGTGTGAAGCTTTCAACTGAAATTACCAATCAATCCGCTCCCCCCTTTGTAAAAGGGGGGTCGGAGGGGATTTGACGAGCCCGGTGAAATCCCCTTTAATCCCCCTTTGCAAAGGGGGAAGTTTGAACGGGAGGTTGCGAGTGTGTGGTGCGCTGAGAACCCGCACACCCCCTTGCAGCTCGTCTACTCATATTTTGAAATCTGTAGACCCCTTATGCGCTTTCAGCGATGCACGAAACGAGTCCGCTGAAATGTAGAGTTGGGCAACGGCGGTACTGGGGCAGAGATGTGTTTCCACCCTTCGGCGTTGCTTTCGATTTCGGATTTGCGAATATCCTCAGCCATGCGCCGGATGTTGAAATCGAACTTTGCGGCTAACGCCTCTTTGATTGCCCATACCTCTGCAATAATTTCGTCATTCATTTTCTTCACCTAACAGTTCTTCCGGTGTGCAAATGAAAGGTAACAGCATGCCACTACTTTCCAGTTGTGCGGCGATTCGTGCCTGAATTACAGGATTAGCAATGTGGCGACAGTTCCATGTCAGCAAGAAATCCATACCGTGAACGGTGGCGATGGCGACATGCAATGCGTCTTCAGCCGCCTTCTTTGGGACAATGTCCAGAGCTAGAAGTGACTCTGCAATGTCGATGGCCTGATCGTTGATTGCCAACGACGAAAACTCTCGCACTGCGTCCAGTCTGCGTATGGCGGCAATCGGATCTCCTGCTCGACATTCTCTGATAACGACGTCTGACACAAAACATCGGTAAAAGTTGCGTCGATCCCACCATCTTCGGGTGACCAGTTGGTGAGCCGCGCCGATTAAGGAACTACTCTCCCGTGCAGAAAGGTAACTCACGATTGATGTTTCAATATAGACCGACGGCAGTAGATTTTCCATAATTACGCCTTAAGAGCCGTATTCTGTTGTTCTGCCTTTGCTGTCGCACCAGATCCGAATTCTCGGAAAATCGAACATTACTCCTTTCACCTATTGTTGCGAAATGTGTCACAATTCGTGTGCCTTACCTTGAGCAAATTCGGCACGTGCGCGCTCAATCAACTTATTCAAGACATATCTTGTAGGATGCGTACGGTTTTGTGCGCGCCATGTACCCGTGTGAAGCTTTCAACTGAAATTACCAATCAATTCGCTCCCCCCTTTCTAAAAGGGGGGCAGGGGGGATTTGACGAGCCCGGTGAAATCCCCTTTAATCCCCCTTTGCAAAGGGGGAAGTTTAAACGGGAGGTTGTGAGTGTGTAGCGAGCACAACATTACTCGCTTAACAATCCCAATCTATACAGTTTCTTTGCCAGCTTATAGATATCGTCCTTGGCGCCGTCGCGGCGAATGCCGACAGCAACAATGACTACTACAATATCGTTGCCTCTGAGTTGATAAATAATGCGATAACGTTGTCCAACTGCCCTAATACTTCGAAACCCTGACAATTCACCGAGTAGAGCCTTACCCTGCTTTTCCGGCTCGTCAGTCAAGCGGTTAATGACCGCTCCTATTTTCTCCCGTATGCGTCGGTCAGAAATATCCGATAAAAGCTTCACTGCTGTAGGCGTCAGTAATATCCGCCAAATCACACGCCAAGTTCCTGTTTGACGTCCTGCCAGGGGATGAGCTTGCCGGAATCAATCTCCAATATGCTCTGACGTAACTGCTCCATCAGTTCCTTATCCCCCATCACTTCCAGCGTCTCCGACACCGCTTCGTACAATTCCCACGGCATTACAGCCAGCACCGGCTTGCCTCGACGTGTGATTTCCAGAACATCAACCTGCCCGTCGTGAATAAGGGTTTCGGGCAGGGATGGAAGCTGCTTACGTGCTTCAATCATTGATAACGTGTGAGTCATAGAAAACTCTTTAGCCAAGGTGTCACGATTTTGTATATGTATACGCCATGTACCCGTGCAAACCCTTCAACAGAAATTGCCAATCAATCCGCTCCCCCCTTTGTAAAAGGGGGGCCGGGGGGGATTTGACGAACCCGGCGAAATCCCCCTTAATCCCCCTTTGCAAAGAGGGAAGTTTGAACGGGAGGTAGCGAGTGTGTGGTGCGCACAAAATTCGCTTACCCTTTGTAGCTCATCTACTCATATTTTGAAATTTGTAGACCTGACCCCTTATGCTCTTTGCAAAATTCGCTTACCCTTTGTAGCTCATCTACTCATATTTTGAAATTTGTAGACCTGACCCCTTATGCTCTTTGACCCCTTATGCTCTTTCATCACGCAAATCATTACTTCTTCGCCACCCCAACCCACGTCACCGCCGCGCCGCCGGTAATCGTATTGATGGAGTTTTCGCCAAAGTGATACGGCGCAAAGAGCACCCCTTCGATGAGCCGAATACCAAGTTTGACCTTCAGCGTCACGGAACCGACCGCCGAGGTGACGACCACCGTGTCCCCTTCCACCAGCCCAAGCTTCTTCACATCGGCCCGGCCGAACTCCACGTACCCTTCCGGACAGACCAGCATGGGGCCTTCGCCGTAGCGGGACATGGTGCCGCAGTGGTTAAGGGCGCTGCCGATAAGTAACGCAAACTTGCCGGGCTCAGCCGTCGGCGCGACCGCTGCCACGGGAACAAATTTCGGCGACTGATTGGCCGGACGGATGACGCCGTTGATCCCCAGTTTCGCCCAGGAGAGTCCGCCGTAACCCGGCACAGATTGGGCGATTTCAGTGAACACCGCTTGGGCGGAAAGATAGGCCGGCTTCCCGGTAAACTCGGCATACAGCTTGTTGAATATCTCAAAATCGGTCTTGGCCGAGCCCACCGGCTTGATTGCCTTGTTGATCTTTTGCACGTTCCGACCGACGCTCGTAAAAGTCCCCTCCTTCTCGGCGAAGGAACAGACCGGCAGCACGACGTCAGCCTTAGCCGCGGTTTCGGTAAGAAAGAGGTCGTGAACCACGAGGAAGTCAACCTTTTCCAAGGCGGCCTCGACCTTTTTCCGGTTCGGATAGGAGACAACCGGATTTTCACCGGCGATGTAGAGAGCCTTGATGTTGCCGCTAGCGCAGCCGTCGATGATGCCTGCCGCATCCTTGCCGGAAGCGCCCGGCACGATTC
>Ga0194037_1001261_pt1 | contig 18509 bp, 13 predicted proteins | sample JunL306m_MetaG_FD_148653 | JGI IMG/M metagenome (GOLD analysis project Ga0194037, IMG submission 148653) | Anoxic zone freshwater microbial communities from boreal shield lake in IISD Experimental Lakes Area, Ontario, Canada - Jun2016-L304-6m | ecosystem: Environmental > Aquatic > Freshwater >...
CTCCACATTAACGCAAGCGCTGGCACAAACTTACCCCGTTTCCGGGCCGCAGAGTTGTCGTACACTTCCGGTAGAAGAAGGGACCGTTTATCTCTTCGCCGACGGTTTGCGTGTGGATCTGGCGCGTGAACTGGAAGAAGAACTGATTACCGCTGGTTTCAGTGTCGGCTTTGATTTTTCGTGGTCAGCCCTGCCAACGGTAACGGCAACTGCCAAACCGGCGTGGATGCCGCTGGCGGCGAAACTGGGCGGCCCATTGGAAGGCTCCGGGTTTCAGTCGAAAGAGCAGAGCAGTGGTAAGACGCTTGACCACCCGCGATTCAAGCAGCTTGTGACGGAATGCGGAATCTCTTTTTTGGAAGCAAGTGAACTTGGATCACCATCCGGGTATGCCTGGACAGAATCCGGTTCTTTCGATACGTATGGGCATGATCAAGGTGCAAAACTGGCGTGGAGAGTGGCAGAAGAGCTTAAAGGCTTGAAAGATCGAATCCGCGAGCTACTTCAGGCCGGATGGCACAGTGTAAAAGTTATCACCGATCATGGTTGGCTGATGCTCCCTGGTGGACTGCCCAAAGTTGAGCTGCCCAAGCATTTGACCGCATCCCGATGGAGTCGCTGTGCTATCCCGGGTGCTGGCGCTCTGCATGGTTATCCAACATCCTCATGGTTTTGGGACGCTGCCGAAACCGTTGTGCTGGCCCCAGGTGTCGCATGCTTCGTGGCCGGTATGGAATATGCCCACGGAGGGCTTACCATGCAGGAGGCAATAATTCCCTCCTTGACCGTATCTGCCTCACATGTAAGTGGTGCGAAGAACATTGTCCTCAAAGAAATAAAATGGGTGGGAATGAGGTTAAACGTGGTGCTGGAAGGGGCACAGGGGCTTGCTGTAGATGTTCGCAGCAAAGTTGCGGATGACACATGCAGCTTTGTCTCAAACCCGATAACCGCTGCGGCAGATGGGCAGAAGAACAGCCTGTTGGTGACAGCAGACGATGCGATAGGCAACGCGGCATTCCTTGTTGTCATAAATTCTACAGGCCAGGCAATTTTCAAACATCCCGTGGTTATAGGAGAAAACTGATATGCAGCTTGATGCATTAGACCAAATCGCTGCCAAAGCTTTTGAGGGATACCTTGTCCGTAAAGACCTGGTGCGCCAGTTTAAAGGGCAATATCCGGTGCCTACCTATGTGGCGGAATTCCTTCTCGGTCGCTATTGTGCCAGCGTGGACGACACTGAAATTCAGGAGGGGCTTGCCATAGTTCAACGGCAACTCTCCAGCCGGACTGTGCGAGCAGGCGAGGAAGAGCTGTTTAAAGCCCGCGCCAAAGATCAAGGCCGGGTGAAGCTGATCGACTTGGTTAAGGCTCGCCTTGATACCAAAAACGATTGTTTTGTGGCTGAACTCCCCAGCGTAAGACTCAACGATGTGCGTATTGCTGACGACCTGGTCAACACTCACGACCGCATGCTTACAGGAGGCTTTTACGCTGAGCTGGATCTTACCTACGACCCCAGTATTGCCGAAGAGAAAAGCGGACGGCCTTTTGGCATCGAATCCCTGCGCGAAATCCAGCTTTCTAAGAGCGACGTGCTGGAGGCGCTCTGCAAAGGAAGGGAGCTGTTCACGTTCAAGGAGTGGAGGGACTTACTGCTTCGCAGCGTGGGGCTGGAACCGTCGGTTCTCGGAGAGAGAACATGCGATGTAATGCTACTCCGGATGGTTCCGTTCGTAGAAAATAATTACAACGCCGTGGAGCTAGGCCCTCGTGGTACCGGCAAGAGTCATCTTTACCAACAGGTGTCACCCTACGCTCACCTTGTCTCTGGCGGCAAGGCCACTGTGGCAAAGATGTTCGTAAATAATGCCAATGGCCAGCGCGGTCTTGTATGCCAATACGACGTGGTCTGCTTTGATGAAGTCTCCGGCATCTCCTTCGATCAGAAGGACGGCGTGAACATCATGAAAGGGTACATGGAGTCAGGTGAGTTTAGTCGGGGCAAGGAGAGTATTCGTGGTTTCGGCGGTGTGGTCATGGTCGGCAACTTCGACGTTGACGTTGAACATCAGCAGCGCCTTGGACATCTACTTGGCCCGCTCCCGCCGGAAATGCGAAATGACACGGCGTTTATGGATCGTATCCATGCCTTTATTCCCGGCTGGGATGTACCGAAAGTCAACCGCGACCAGTTGACCGATCATTTTGGCCTGGTCAGTGATTTTCTGTCATCATGCTGGAATCATCTTCGCTCTCAGAGCCGTGTCAACAAACTCCAGGGGCGGATGCTTTTTGGTGGTGCATTAAGTGGACGTGATACCACCGCCACACAAAAAACGATGAGCGGACTTCTTAAACTGATGTATCCCAATCCTGAAGCAGACATCCCCGATGAGGCGATTGAGTGGGCAGCCAGACTTGCGCTCGAATGCCGCCGGAGGGTGAAAGAGCAGCAAAAGCGTATCGGTGCCGCCGAATTCCGGAACACCCATTTCAGCTTTACACTGCTACCATACGGCATCGAGCAATTTGTCTCAACGCCGGAACTCCACAACGAAAACAGTATCGGCAACGATCCTCTGCCGGCCGGACAAGTCTGGGCGATGTCTCCTGGTGGCACCGATGAAAATCCCGGCTTGTTCCGCATTGAGGTGAATGAGGGGCCGGGAAGTGGGATCAAAATTCTCAATCAAAGCCCTCCGGGGCCACTTAAAGAGAGCGTGCGCTGCGCTGAACAGAATCTCTACGCCAGAGCAAAGGAGCTGGTCGGTGATCGAGATCCCCGTTCCCATGAATTCACCATCCAGTTCCGCGCCTTTGACGCCTGCAAAAGTGCAGCAGCAACAGGAATACCAATTCTGATTGCCTTAAGCTCCGCACTCGTAGAGCGAAGCCTCGAAGGTGGTCTTGTCATTGTCGGTGGTCTCAATCTCGGCGGATCGGTCGAGCCTATCTACAACGCCGTGAGCATAATAGAGATCGCCGCCGATAAGGGTGCACAGAAAATCCTTATGCCGGTTTCTGCTCGAAAACAGCTCTTCGATCTACCCGACGACCTGGCTACGAAGGTAACCATTATTTATTATTCTGAGGCTAAGGATGCGCTGCTAAAGGCTTTGAGTGAGTAGCGATAGTATGTCCTCCGAATATACAGACAAGCCACAGGTTTCCGCGAGGCAAATCAGACATGGGGCGCCGGTAGTTGAAAACGGCAACAGGCAGTCTCTCCTGAATTGAGATTAAAACTCAGCGGCCTGCACACCATAGCCTGTCATTCCCGAGGCAGTAATCGGGAATCCACTCTTTTAACTCTTTGAAATCCGGATCCCCGATAAAGGCATTCGGGGATGACAACCTTTTTAGCCGCGACTTATAACAAATCAGGATCGACAATATCCCGGTATACCACCCGCTCACCGGTATAACTTCTCAGTAACAGCATGTCCCCTACCCTCTCGCAATCATCCGGCAGAATCGCTACCTTGCCCTTTTCTCCCGGCAGATCTATCACGTAATGCGGCACCGCCATGCCGGACACGTGACCACGCATGGCACGGATGATCTCGAGTCCTTTCTCGACAGACGTCCTGAAATGGGCCGTACCACGTACCAGGTCCATCTGATGCAGGTAGTATGGTTTGACCCGTATGCCGAGCAGGCCGGTCATCAACCGCCCCATGATCCCGGCGTCATCATTGACCCCTTTAAGCAGCACGGTCTGGTTTCCAAGCGGTATACCTGCATCCGCCAGCAGTGTGCAGGCCCGGCAGGAATCTTCCGTTATTTCATCGGGGTGGTTGAAGTGAGTGTTAATATAGACGGGATGAAAGCGCTTCAGCATATCGCAGAGCCGGGGAGTTATCCGCTCCGGCAGGGTGACCGGGACGCGGGTGCCGATACGGATGATCGAAACATGATTAATAGCCCGCAGGCCGCTTAATACCTGCTGCAACGAGGCGTCATCAAGCATGAGCGGGTCTCCGCCCGATAACAGCACATCACGGATGGCAGGGTTGGCCGCAATGTACTCAAGCGACTCTTTCAGTTCTGCATCCCCCATCGGAGAGTCACCGCCGCCAACATGCCGCTTGCGCATGCAGAAGCGGCAATAGACCGGACACAGGTTGGACACCAGCAGCACGACGCGATCGGGGTAACGATGGATAAGGCCGGGCACCGGACTTGAGGATGCCTCATCCAGAGGGTCAGGGCACTGGCCGTCATCTGAAAGCTCCCTGATGTCAGGCATGCACTGCTTCCAGATTGCATCCCCCTCATGGCGGATCAGACCGGCGTAGTATTGAGACACACGAACAGGATAACGGGAGGAGACCGCAGCATTACAATCAGATTTTATTGTTTTATTATAAATAGATATTGCATCTTCGTTAAAGTATCGCATTAGTTTTTGATCACAGATATCAGGCGTCAGGCACCTACAAGTTCCGACCTGGTAAAAATCGTTCTCAGCCAGTATCCTTCCGCTTCAATATTCTCCCGTCCCCCCTCTTCGCGATCAACCAGAGTGACTATGCCGAGCACCGTAAGCCCCTCCTCTTCGGCGCGGCGGACAGCCTTCATGGACGAACCGCCGGTGGTTACCACGTCCTCCACGATGACGACCCGGGTGCCGGCAGGCAGGTTCTTGCGCCCCTCCAGCCACTGACCGGTGCCGTGCCCCTTGGGTTCCTTACGGATGATGAAGGCATGCAAGTGCTTTCCGTCCAGATAGGCGGCAATCGAAGTCGCAGTGGCTATGGGATCCGCCCCCAAAGTAATGCCGCCGACAGCCTGAACGCCCTCCACATCCCTGATGGCTTCATAAAAGAGCCTGCCGACCAGAAAACCGCCCACAGCGTGCAGTGTCGTCTGCTTTCCGTCGAAGTAAAAATCGCTCTGTCGGCCGGAAGCGAGCGTCACCAGCCTCTTTTCGTAGGAAAGTTCCCGTATGATCTGCTTCAGTTGTTCCCGATCACTCATAAGTACCGTGTTCCTCCTCAAATAGTCCCATCTGCGGCACATCCACAGGTTTGGGGAATGCAACCGGATAATTTCCGGCAAAACAGGCTCTACAAAAATTATCTGCTCTGACCCCGACCGACTGCACCAGACCCTCCTCGGACAGGTAGCCCAATGAATCGGCAGTGATGTAGCGGCAGATTTCGTCTATGGTGTGCGAAGAGGAAATCAGCTCCCTGCGATTGGGGGTGTCGATACCATAATAGCAGGGATAACTGGTGGGGGGAGACGAGACAAGCATGTGTACCTCTTTAGCCCCGGCATGGCGAACCATTTTGACAATCTTCCGCGAAGTGGTGCCCCGCACAATGGAGTCGTCAATCACCACCACCCGCTTGCCCTTCAGGATCTCCTTCACCGGATTCAGCTTGATCTTGACCCCAAAATGACGGATGGACTGGGCCGGCTCAATGAACGTTCTCCCCACATAGTGATTGCGGATCAGCCCCATTTCGAAGGGGACACCGGACTCCTCGGCATAACCCATCGCAGCCGGAACGCCGGAGTCCGGCACGGCAATAACCACATCTGCATCCACGTTGTATTCACGCGCCAGTTGCCGCCCCAGCTCTTTTCGCGCCATGTACACATTCTTGCCGAATATAAAGGAATCGGGGCGCGCAAAGTAGACGAACTCGAATATACAGGGTGTCGGATCTGCCTTTTTAAAGGGAAACAGCGAATCTATGCCGCCATTGCCGTTGCAGACAATCATCTCGCCTGGCTCGATCTCACGCACAAAATCCGCCTCAATCAGATCCAGCGCGCAGCTTTCCGAAGCCACAACCCAACCGTTACCCAGTTTTCCAAGACAGAGCGGCCGAAAACCGTTGGGGTCACGCACTGCAATCATACGGCTCTCGGTCAGAAACAGCAGGCAATAGGCCCCCTTGATGCGATTCAGGGCATCCACGATACGATCCACCAGCGAGTTTGTTTTGGATGCCGCCAGCAGGTGAATGATGATTTCCGTGTCCATGGTGGTCTGGAAGATGGAGCCGTAAGCCTCCAGCTCAGCTTTGAGCAGCTGGGCGTTGACAAGGTTGCCGTTATGGGCGACAGCGATCGAGCCACGCGAATAATCCACCATGATCGGCTGGACGTTCTTCTCCACTGAAGCGCCGGCGGTGGAGTAACGCACATGTCCAATAGCCGCCCTGCCGGGCAATTTCTTGAAAATTTCCTGGTTGCCGAACACATCGGCCACCAGCCCCATCCGTTTGTGAGCGTACAGGCTGGTTCCGTCTGAAGATACTATGCCGCAGCTTTCCTGCCCGCGATGCTGCAGGGCATACAGGCCGAGATACGTCAGGTTGGACGCCTCGGGGTGATTGCAGACACCAAAAACGCCGCATTCTTCGTGTGGCCGGGACAAATTCATATCAGATTTCTCCTCACATACTCCGCCGCATTTTTGTACAGTATCAGACCGTCACCCTCTTCCGGCAACGTCTCACGTGTCCAGCGCGGGTGCTGGGTATAGTGGACAAATGCCTCGGGGTGCGGCATCAGCCCCATCAGGCGACCGGTCGGGTCGCAGATGCCGGCGATGGAGTTAACAGACCCGTTGGGATTGGCGGGGAACTCCAGGGCAGGAGCAGAATAATCCGGTGCGGAGTATTTGAAAACCGCCAGATGCTCTGCCTCAATGCGTTCAATGGTCGCATCCGAATCCGTGAAGAACTTGCCTTCACCATGACGCACCGGCAGGTAGATACCTTTCCCGATTCCTCTGGTGAACACGCATGGCGAAGCGTGATCGTATTGCAGATAACACCAGCGGTCCTGAAACCGGCCGCAATCGTTGTGGGTAAGCGTCACCGACTGGGTCAGATATTCGCCGTCAAAACCGGGCAGCATCCCCATCTTGACCATGAGTTGAAACCCGTTGCAGACTCCCAGTATCAGCTTGCCGGCGGTGATGAAGCGGGTAAACTGTTCCACCAGCTTCTCGCCCGTGCCACTGACAGAGGCGTGCTTCAAACGGTTGGCCTGGGCCTTGGCACTTCCCAGATCGTCACCGTCCAGAAAGCCACCGGTCAGGTTGAGGAAATGGAAGTCGTCCAGGCGGATCTCACCGGAGAGAATCTCGGCGATGTGGGCGATAACCGTCTCGTCAAAGCCCCCCAGGCGGCAGGCGTGGGCCGCCTCCATTTCGCAGTTGGTGCCGTTGCCGGTTATTACGATTGCTCGTGTTTCCTTCATTGATGACTGATCTCCTTGAACGTTCGTACAACACATCGTTGCTACCACTAATCTTCATAAAGATCAAGACTTCAGGATGGTGAGGAGACCGGCACGTTGAGATTAAAAAATGTCTTAAGGCAGGATTGCTTCTTTTTTTCGATAGACCGTACCCTGAAAAATGGCAACTGCATCATTATTGTCGTCGGTAATATGAACCGAGTAAGTGGCCAGCTTGGGGTTTAATGCCTCCTCCCTGGCTTCTGCGTAAAGAGTACCCCTGGTGACGGCCTTCACAAAGGAGACACTGGTATTGATGCCCATTGCCAGTGTTCCGTGCGAGTTTGACGCCACAGCAAAAGCGAAATCAGCCAGAGTGAATATTGCGCCGCCATGAACGGTTCCGGCGCCATTGAAATGGTACGGAGCAATCTTCATAGAGGCTCTTGCCCGGCCCGGTTCCACTTCAAGCAGTTCGATACCGGCGTGACGGGCAAACAGATCCCGTTCAGAAAAAAATTTCTTTATCTTCTGCATTAACTCCTCCGATCCTGTCTGTTCATCAACATGTCTCTTTGACCCCGATTATTTGAACGCCGCGACCTGCGCCTGATACATCGTAACCGGGACAAAACGGACGGCAAATTCGGTACTGCACCTGGCACAGGAAACAAAGAACGGTTTTCCGTTTTTCCCCTTTTCAATCGGCAGATCGTGCTTGTGACTGCAATAAGGACAATGAGCAACAACGGAAGTCTGCGAGATCTTGACAGGCTTTATTTCAGCTGAAGATTTTGCATGTGCGGCCGCTCGCGCCGGCGCGTGCAGCGGTTTTTCACCCTGTGGCAGAGAATCGGTCCGGTCAGTTGCGGAATCGGCTGACTTTTGCATGGTAGTTCGCTCCTTTTTTGTGGATATGGATACAGGAAGGAATTCTTCGTCCGGATGTATGATTGCGACCGCCTGGGGAGGCACTATCCCTTTCATGGCTTTTTTCCAGACCAAAGGCATGGAGGTTTTGGAATAATGCAGCGGTCTGACACCCTTCATCTTCGCCGCACCATCTTCAACCACGTAAAATTTATCGCGATAGGATACCAGGGTCTGACTGCCGATCTCCGCCACCTTGAGCCCTGATGATATCTTGTTATCCAGCCAGAAGGTTACCGCTTCTTCCATATGTTCTGTCTCCCTGTTATCCTACTGTTTTCCAAAGGCGGTCAGCAACTGCTGCAACAGTTGCGGTGCGTTTGATTTGATGGCGCCCCCCATAAAATCCATGATTCCAGGGCGGTAGCCTTCATTCCAGATCCTGTTAAACATCTCGGCGCTTGTCTTGCAGACACAGTCTGCCTCTTCGACAGTTTTTCCATTCTCGACGGTACAGCCATTTCCATCCAGAGTGAGAGTCTTTTTGATGTCGTCGATGGAGAAGTAAAACGTAGTCGGCACACTGAATACGCCTTTCTGATAACTCTCCTGCATTGTTTTGAATATATCGTCCTGCATCTTTTTCCTCCACGTTGTCAGTATGAACCAATATCAGCGAAGGCGGGACCGAAGCCTCGCCTTCACTTTTTCAGTATGCCACAGAATCGTTTAGTATCCGAATATTTTCAGCACGGGCGGCAATAATATTTCACCCGGCAGACCATACACTATGCTGTCGACAGCCTTGGGAAGAGAAGTAGCCGATGGATCAACGACGATTCCCTTTGTCAGGAAATAGACCATCTGTTTTTGCGCCAATCCGGTGGCGATGGCTGATCCTGTCGGATCCAGCAGGAATCCATGACTCACGCCTGCCTGATCAAACTGGAAATATCCTTCAACAGGAGCTGTTGCCGCGGCAGATGCCGCAGCAAAGTCCACTTTCGGCGCCGGAGCGCCGGCTGAGCTCTGTGTGTACATGAACGTAGATGGAATTCGGGGAGAAGCACTACCGAAATAGCCAAGCTGTTTGAATCCGGGAGCAACTGCGGCGCCGGCACTACCGAGTACTTCGCGCCCGCCCAGGGCATTGCCGAAGTAGCGCGTATTATCATTGGGAATAACCGTGTCGCCTCCGGTGGCTTCCTGCATTGCAATACGGCCGGAGAGACGCGACGGAAGGCCGGTCGCAAGCGGGGTAGTCATCGTCGCAGGATCGACAGTATCAACAATGCTCTGCGTAACCTGGAAAAACTGATTGTAGGTAGCTGTTCCCGCCGCAATTCCCGTTGCCGCCAGGCCTGCATTAATGCTGGGACTGAATGCGGGACTGTTTTGCAACAGGTAGGCAAGACGGCCGCCGGGGACGCTCAGGAAGCCCTTCATGTCACTGTTGAGGCTTGACTGCGTGTATGGCAGACCGGTTGTGGACAAGGTTGTGTTTCCGGCCAGGTAGTAGGTTCCGACAATTGATCCGAGGCTGAGGCCGACGAATTTGATATCAACATTCGGACTGGGAATAATCCCCTGGGCCGCAAAACCACCCGTTCTCATCGTAAGTTCGAGCCGGTTCAGGTTGAAAGCAGCCTGCTGAACATTGGACCGCGTCGCCAGTGGTGCGCCGACAGCCATGAAATCCTGCCCCCAGACGGCTCCGCTCGTATGGTTCGGAACAGCTAGTCCACCATGGAGAGGGAGATCTATCGCGACTACCGTATAGCCTGCGGCTGAAAGTGAACCCGCGACCGCCACTACCTGCTCTTTCTGACCGGTTATGCCATGCTGAAATATAACTGCTTTTCCGTTCGGAGTTATGGGGGTAATCAGCACAAAAGGAACTTTGGAGGATGTGTAATAATAACCGGTCAAAACGCCTGTCGCGCTCCGGTAAGGCTGCACAACACCGGCAGCCGGGTTGTAGGCGCCGGTGACTGAAGTGAGTTCCATCGTTGCAGCGTTGGCTTTGGCAACGACCGGATCGATTGAGAGCGCGGCACTGTTGATAGTGCCGGTTACTACAGACTTAACCGTAGCCGGAGCAGTACCGGCGCCCGCAGCGGTCCAGAATGCCGCCGGTGTCAGACCGGAAGGAGTTGTCACGGCAACCGTATTTAAATTTGTCGATGCGGCTGTCGGACTGTACCAGGTTTTACCGGTCAGCCCTCCCATGGTTGCACCGGCAGCAAAGGCACGCAGTGCGCTTTCAACCGGCATCATGGTTCCGATCGCGTCTTTGGATACAAATCCGGCGCCGGAGGTGATGAAGCGCCCCATAAGTGCTATTTCATCGCGGCTCGTGACAGTAGTTATGGTGGAGGAGGTGATCAGATCATTCATGACTTTGGCATAACCTGATAGTTTAATTATAGTTTTTCCGGTATCGGCATATGCGTTGTCACGAATCGGCTCAAGAGCGGCAAATGGCCCGACAAGTTCGAATCTGGATTTGAGGATATCGAAATAGGACGAGCTGACAACCGGTTTGCCGCTGGCGGCGTCCAGCACCCTGTTGGTAACGACATACAGGTAACGTGATGCCGGCAAAAGAGGGAATTTGGGAAAGAGGAACAGATCCGTGCTGCCTGTCGTGTACTTGAAATCAAATGTGGCTGAAACATCGGTGAATCCGAGCGGATTGTTCTCAGTGCCGGCACTGTCTGCGGTCAACTGAAATACTTTTACGTTGGAGGCAGTAACCGTTGATGCATTCACCGGAGTCGAGAACCTGATGTAGATTGGCGCATTCAGGCCGGCAACAGCGTTCGTGGAGCCCACTTCATATATGTTGACATAGGACAGAGCCTCGGGCGGCGTCATCGGAGTGTTGGCCGGCCGGGCAACGAAGTCACCGGACGCGTTTTTATAGCGGGTAAGCGGGTCTGCAGCGGTGGCGGTTGCCAGGACATTCGGCAGTGGCACATCCCCGGTAGTGGGGTTGAATACCACTGTAGTGCCGTCGCTGACGTTGCTGGGACTGTTGGTGCCTGACGGGTCACTGCCGGAACAACCGGTCACCAGAATGATGCCGAAATATAACAGAAGTCGTGTGATACGTGCATTCATGGCATTACCTCTCTCGTGTATGTAATGGTGGTTATTTTAAAACCTGACGGTGACGGAACCGCCGAAGAGATGGACATCGCTCTTATACGTGCCGTTTGCCCCGGTGAGTGCCATCATATCCTGGTTGCTGACCGTTCTGTCCACAAAGTGGGTCCACATGTAGGCCAGATCAAGCGAAAACATGTCAGTGTGAAAACCTTGACCGATGCTGAAGCTGTGACGGTCAGAGTCGGGCAGGACCGGCCCGAGCGTGGCGTCAGGGACGGGATTCAAGTCGTACATGTAGCCGGCCCGCAGATCGACATTTTTCGTCAGGGCGTATTGTCCGCCAAATTTGTAGCACCAGACGTCCTGCCAGTTCAGCGGTTTCGGTTTGTTATTGAAGTTGGCGAACTGCGGGCCGCCAAACTGGAACTCCAGTTTTTTCATCGAACTCCAGCCGGTCCACTCGGCATCAAATTCCAGCGTCAGCCTGTCGATCGGCTGCCAGGCAACGCCCACGCCCAGGCTTGCCGGAAGCGTGATTGTCGAAGAAACGGTAGAAGTGGCTCGCGTCTTAGAGTAGAGGGAGGTCGCACCGGTTGTCATGCCGATAATGTCAAAACCGGCCGGAGTCGTCGCAAGGTAGTTCGCATCGCCTTTGATCTTGAGCTCGACCTCGCTCCGGTAGGCAACACCAAAAGAGAGGCTGGACAGCGGTTTCCATTTGAGGCCCAGGTTATAGCCGATGTCGGTAGCGGTCCCGTCCAGCCCCATGTTTCCAAGCTCATAGGCCGAGTTAGGGACAGCACTGTTCGGGGCATAGGCCATTTTCTGCATGGTGACCATGGCATAGGTAATATCAAGTCCGGCGGCAATGGCGAGATTCCAGTCATCAAAACGGTATGCCACGGTCGGTTGAAAATTGATCGGCTTGACCGCGATATTCATGATCTCTGCGCGAAAGGCACTGCTGTCATCCCAGCTTTTTGCCAGGGGATAAATTGAGTTTACGGCAAATCCGAAGGAGAGCGGCAGTTTTTCCAGTGAGTAGCTTGCATAAAAGGCCGGTGCGAGGAAAATATCGTTTTTTGACTTTTCATAAATCGAAGCACCGCCGACACCCTGTGGCGCGTTGCCGCTCAGAGGAGCCGTGCCTCTGAATTCTGTCGAAGGCACATAGATTGTCGTTGTCCCGAGGTTTACTTGAACTCCCTTGAGAAATGCAATCCCGGCCGGGTTATGGAAGAGCGCAGACGGGTCATCGGCCTGTGCGACAAAGGCATTCCCCATCGCCATAGCCTTTGCCCCCTGCTCATTCACCTTTAACCCCGCCGCCCCGGCCAGGGAAGCTGTCCCTGTCAGAGTCGCCAGTATCCACGCGAGAACCAGTTTGTTTTTCATTTTAAAACTCCTTTCCGTTATGGTGTGTTCTGCACTTCGTTTCATGCACATCCGCTATGCTTCCCTCATGACCATTTGATACGCGCGCGACCTTTCCAAACAATCGCAGTTCTGAATCACCCCCCGTTCATCGTCGCTCATTCTCACTGATAGTACGCGGTTACAAACAGATGTGTCGTACAACGTTTTCTGGCAAGTATTCCACCGGTCCGACGATTTTTGAATTAATAGAACAGCATTTTCGACAGGCTATGTCACCTTGACGCTTGTGTCAAGAACTAAATATCTCCTGCACGAATAATATCTACTTGACATGAACGTCAAGTAGATATAAGTAGAAGCATGAAACTCGTGGAGGTGAAGCATGAGCAGTTCGACATATCGCTCCGTACCCGACATGCTCAGGTGCAATGTCAAGGAAATCGGCGGCAGACTGGCCCTCAAATATCGCAAACATGGTTCGTTTGTCACGCTGACATATGCCGCCTACTATGAACGGGTATTGATGGTTGCCAGGGGGCTGGGGAAGATGCAGGCCAAACCGGGCGACCGGATAGCAATTCTCTCCGAAAACCGGGCCGGCTGGGTTATTGCCGATATGGGCATTCTGTGTACCGGCGGAATAACCGTGCCGATCTATCCGACCAACACCCCCGAACAGATCGAGTACACGATCAACCACTCGGGAGCCAGAATTGTGTTTGTTTCCGGGAAGTTCCAGTACTCAAAGCTTCTGAAGGTCAGACAATCAATTCCGGGATTGGAACTTGTCGTCTCTTTCGAGCGTTTTCTGGGGGACCCGTCATTGCCGGTCACGACTTTCTACCAGCTCTCCGAGATAGACTCCCCCATTACCGATGCAGAGAAGCAGGCGATCGAAGCAGGGATAGACCGGATTGAACCTGCTGACATTCTGACGTTAATCTATACTTCCGGAACAACCGGCGTCCCGAAAGGGGTCATGCTTTCGCACAATAACATTTTGACCAACACCCGCTACCTGACAGAGCAGAGCGGAGCGGTTGAAAAGGACGATGTCCTTCTGAGTTTTCTGCCCTTGAGCCATATTCTTGAAAGAACAGCCGGCTACTACATGACTGTCCGCAACGGCGCCCTGATGGCCTTTGCAGACAGCATCGAAAAAGTTGCCGAAAATATGATGGAAGTAAAACCGACGGTGATGGTGTGCGTCCCCAGACTTTTCGAAAAGATCTACCACCGGATTTTTGAAAATGCGCATCAGATGCCGGCTATCAAGAAAAACCTTTTCCACTGGGCTGTCGATGTAGGCAAAAAATTCATCGCTGCGACGTATATTCATAAGCAGCCTGCAACGCTGTTAAAGCTGAAATACAGACTGGCCGACCGTTTGGTATTCAGTAAGATCAGAGCCAGGTTCGGCGGCAACATGAAACTGTTCTGCTCAGGCGGAGCCCCGCTGGACAAAACCATCAATGAGTTTTTCTGGGTTATCGGGATCCCGATTTTCGAAGGGTATGGCCTGACCGAAACAAGCCCGGCTCTCAGTTTCAATAATTTTGAACATATCCGCTTCGGGTCGGTAGGTGTCGCCCTTGAAGAAACGGAATTCAAAATTGCCGATGATGGAGAAATACTGGTCAAGGGTCCACAGGTCATGGCGGGTTATTACAATGATCCGGTCGCCACATCCGAAGCAATTCAGGACGGCTGGTTCAAGACCGGAGATATCGGACATATCGAAGACGGCTTCGTATTTATAACTGATCGCAAGAAGGAGCTGATCATCACAGCAGGCGGCAAAAATATTGCTCCTCAGCCGATAGAGAATGAATTGAAGATGATAAAGTACGTCTCCTCGGCTTTTGTGTACGGTGATCGCAAACCTTATCTGACCGCCCTGCTTGTACCCAATATGGAGCGAATGCTGGAATTTGCCAAAGAGCACCATCTCCATTATTTCGAAATGGAGGACCTCGTCATTAATGAGCAGGTTCACAAACTGTTCGAACAGAGATTGGCTGACATCAACAGCCGCCTGGCTCCCTATGAAACTATTAAAAAGTTCGTACTGCTGGCCCAGGATTTTTCGATCGAAGGCGGTGAGTTAACACCGACGCTGAAGCTGAGACGCAAGGTTATTTACGAAAAATACAAACACAGGATAGAAGATCTGTACATTGATCACAGTAATTGAAACGTCACACAAACAGAGGAGGAAATATATGAAACAGATCAACAAGGTAGCAGTTCTGGGGGCGGGTGTGATGGGGGCCACCATTGCAGCACACCTCGCCAATGCTGGCCTGTCGGTGCTTCTGCTCGACATCGTACCGCGGGAGCCGGACGATGCCGGGAAAGCAGCCGGACTTACCATCGCGGACGGCAAGGTCCGCAACCGGATCGCCACTGAAGGACGGGACGGGTTGTTGAAGATGAAACCGGCCCCACTCTTCCTGCCGGGCCACGCAGCCAACATCAAGGTCGGAAATTTCGACGATGACATGCCGAAGCTGCGCGAATGCGAGTGGGTGATTGAGGTTGTCATCGAGAATATGGCGATAAAAAAGCAGCTCTTCACTGAAAAAGTCGTGCCGAACCTGAAAGAAGGGGCGATTCTCTCCACCAACACCAGCGGTCTGTCGGTCAACGAAATGGCGGAATGCCTGCCGGAGCACGTCCGCACAAACTTCCTGGTAACTCATTTCTTCAATCCTCCCCGCTACATGCGCCTTTTGGAGATTGTTTCATGCTCCGCCACCGATCCGGCCGTCACCGCCTTTATGGCTGATTTCATCTCCAGTCGACTCGGCAAAGGGATTGTCTACGCCAAGGACACCCCCAACTTCATTGCCAACCGCATCGGTGTCTACGCCATCTGCAACTGCGTGCGGACCATGATGGAAAGCGGCATGACCGTCGAGGAGGTGGACGCTGTCGCCGGTCCGGCTACCGCCCGCCCCAAAAGCGCAGCATTCCGTACTGCCGACCTGGTCGGTCTCGACACACTCCAGCACGTAGCCGGCAATTCCTACGACCTGCTGGTCAATGACGAACAGCGAGAAATTTTCAAATTTCCTGACTTTATCAGGGAGATGGTGTCCAAAGGACTGCTGGGCAACAAAAGCAGGCAGGGTTTCTTCAAGAAAGTAAAGGGGGAGAAGGGGCAGGAGTTTTTCTATTACGATTACAACACGGGAGAATATGCACCCTCACAGCGTCCCAAATTTGCATCGATTGAAGCCGCCAGGTCGATCGATGATCCGGCCAAACGTCTCAAGGCGCTGATCACCGCCAACGACAAGGCGGCTCAGTTCGCCTGGACAAATCTGCGCGACACACTTATCTACACTATCAACCGGATTCCGGAGATCGCCGACGACATCGTCAATATCGACAATGCCATGAAGTGGGGTTTTAACTGGGAGCTCGGCCCCTTCGAGATACTGGATGCGATAGGTGTGGCATATTTTATTGAAAGAGCCGGGAAGGATGGTGTGCAGCTCCCGACCGTCCTCAAGAGCGTCGAGAGCTTCTACAAATTCGAAAACGGACGTAACCTCTACTACAGCATTCAGGACGGTACGTACCGCGAAGTGCCGCAAAAAACGGGACATATCAGCCTTTCGGTTATCAGGAAAAACAACAGGGTACTGGAAAAGAACAGCGGCGCCTCCGTACTTGATCTGGACGACGGTGTGTTCTGTCTCGAATTCCATTCCAAGATGAATGCCATAGGCGGCGAAATACTGTCCATGGTTCATAAGGCTATCAAACGTACGGAAGAAGAAGGGGTCGGGCTGGTGATCGCCAATGAAGGGAGCATGTTCTCGGTCGGAGCAAACCTGATGCTTCTGGTGATGGCGATCGCCGAAGGGGCATTCGATGAGATAGCCATGTCGGTCAGGAGTTTCCAGAAAGCGATGATGGCGATAAAATATTCGAAAATACCGGTTGTGGCAGCCCCGCACAATCTGGTTATGGGGGGCGGCTGCGAAACCTGCCTGCACGCCGATGCAATCATTCCGCATGCCGAAACCTACATGGGTCTGGTGGAACTCGGAGTCGGTCTGCTGCCTGCCGGCGGCGGCACCAAGGAGATGGCGATACGCGCCATCAAACTGGCAGAAGCATACGAAATGGATGCCACGCCCTTTATCTTCAAAAACTACATGAATATTGCCATGGCCAAAGTCAGCATGTCGGCCGCCGAGCTGATTCCGATGGGTTTCATGCGTCAGGGGGACGCCATCACGATGGATATCGACAAGCGCATCCATGACGCCAAGCTGAAAGCCATATCACTGGCTGCAAACTACCGCCCCGCCCGTCCGCTAACTGATCTGAAGGCACCCGGCCGCAGCGTGGCCGCCAGTATCAAGTCACAGCTCTGGAATATGCAAAAGGGTGGTTTCATTTCAGAATATGATCAGTATCTGGCCGGTGCGGTGGCCGAAGTCATCACCGGCGGGGATGTCCCGGCCGGAACCCTGATTACCGAAGAGTACCTGCTGGATCTGGAGCGGGAGGCTTTTGTCCGGCTTTGCGGACAGAAGAAGACTATGGAGCGTATCCAGCATATGCTTAAGAAGGGCAAACCGCTGAGAAACTAGAGAATAAAGGCTCCCCCCTTTTTAAAGGGGGGTTGGGGGGATTTGACGTCAAAAGCGAAATCCCCCTGAATCCCCCTTTACAAAAGGGGGACATACAACGAGGAGGATACAATGAGAAACGCATATATTCTGGCCGCCTACCGCACTCCCGGCTGCCGGGCAAAAAAGGGGAAACTGAAAGATGTTCGTCCGGACGATCTGGCTGCAGCCGCCATCAGGGGGCTGCTGGAAAGAACAGGCATAGATCCGCACGATGTTGAGGACATTATCATCGGCTGTGCCTTCCCGGAAGGTGAACAGGGGATGAACTTCGCCCGCGTAGCGGCCATGAAGGCAGGCGTGCCGGTCGAAGTGCCGGCCCAGACGGTTAACCGTTTCTGCTCATCGGGCCTGCAGACGATCGCCACGGCGGCGGAGCGGATCATGGCCGGCTTCGCCGACTGCATCATCGCAGGCGGGGCCGAGAGCATGAGCATGATTCCGATGGGGGGGAGCAAATACAGTGCCAACCCTTCACTGATGGCCAGTTGGCCGGAAGCGTTCGCCTCGATGGGTATTACCGCTGAACTGGTGGCGGACACGTACGGTATTTCACGCGAGGATCAGGACGCCTTTGCCGCAGCCAGCCATGCCAGGGCCGCCGCCGCCATTGCTGCAGGTAAATTCAGGGATGAAATCATTCCGGTGGAAATCGAAAACTGCGTCCTGGTCAACGGAAAAATGAAAAGGAGCAAAGAGCTGGTAGATAGCGATGATGGTGTACGCGCTGACACGACCGCTGCCGCACTGGCCAGACTGAAGCCGGCTTTCAAGGCGACCGGCACCGTCACTGCCGGAAACGCCTCCCAGATGACTGACGGTGCGGCGGCGGTACTGGTTGTTTCGGAAGAGTATCTCAATAAGATCGGTAAAAAGGCGCTGGCCCGCTTTGTCGCGTTTGCTGTCAGGGGTGTGCCGCCCGAGATCATGGGAATCGGCCCGGTGGCAGCCATCCCGGCAGCACTGAAGCTGGCCGGACTGACTCTGGATGACATAGGTCTGATTGAACTGAACGAAGCCTTTGCAGCCCAGTCGCTGGCCTGTGTCAAAGAGCTGGGCATCGATCCTGCCCGGGTTAACGTCAACGGCGGGGCGATTGCCCTGGGCCACCCGCTCGGCTGCACCGGAGCCAAACTGACTGCCGGCCTGCTGCAGGAGATGCAGCGCACGGATACCCGCTACGGTATGGTCTCTATGTGTATCGGTGGCGGCATGGGCGCGGCCGGGATATTTGAGAAGGTGTAATTTGTTGAGTAAAAAGTCCCCCCGCCCCTTGCGGGAGGGGGTTAGGGG
>Ga0194037_1001262_pt1 | contig 18499 bp, 17 predicted proteins | sample JunL306m_MetaG_FD_148653 | JGI IMG/M metagenome (GOLD analysis project Ga0194037, IMG submission 148653) | Anoxic zone freshwater microbial communities from boreal shield lake in IISD Experimental Lakes Area, Ontario, Canada - Jun2016-L304-6m | ecosystem: Environmental > Aquatic > Freshwater >...
GGACGAGCCTTACCGGCGCGCCCTCATCGGGATCTATGCCCGACTCGCTGCCAGTCTGAAAGAGCTGACGGGCGGTGAGGCAGCACGCCACGCCGTCGCGCCTCAAAATCCCTACCCGCATGCACAGGCGCTGCTGGGCGATTTGCGCACAATCGAATCCTCACTGCTGGCAAATCATGGCGCTGCGCTGGTCACACAGCGTCTGCAGCCCTTGATTCGGACCCTCGATGTTTTTGGCTTTCATCTGGCCACGGTGGATTTGCGCCAGAGTTCAGACCAGCACGAGGCTGTGGTCGCCGAATTGCTTGCAGTGGCACGCCTGGAATTGGCCTACGCAGAACTCGACGAGGCCGCCAAACGCCGACTGCTGCTCAAATTGCTGAACGATGCGCGGCCACTGCGCGTGGTCGGGGCAGCTTATTCGCAGCGCGCCCAAAGTGAACTCGCCATCTTCGAAGCGGCCAAAGACTTGCGCCAACGCTTCGGGTCCGAATCCATACGCCACTACATCATCAGCCACACCGAAACTGTCAGTGATCTACTTGAAGTCCTGCTGCTGCAAAAGGAGGTAGGCCTGTCGCAGGGGACACTTGACGCCGGCGCTTGTTGTGACCTGATTGTGGTACCCCTATTCGAGACTATCGATGACTTGCGCAACGCAGCGCCCATCATGCGCGAGTTTTATTCTTTGCCCGGCATCCTGTCCATGGTGCAACGTGGTCGCTGCGACCAGTACTGCGAACAGGACATCATGCTGGGATATTCCGACAGTAACAAGGATGGTGGCATTTTCACCAGCAACTGGGAGCTCTACCGGGCGGAAACCGACCTGGTAAAACTGTTTGATGAACTGGCCAGCGCTGCTGTGGCAAAGCCCATCCAGTTGCGCATGTTCCATGGCCGGGGTGGCACCGTCGGTCGCGGCGGCGGCCCCAGCTACCAGGCCATTTTGGCCCAGCCTCCAGGCACGGTTCGTGGTCAGATTCGCCTGACCGAGCAGGGCGAGGTCATCGGTTCCAAGTACGCCAATCCCGAGATTGGTCGGCGTAATCTGGAGACCCTGGTCGCGGCAACGCTTGAGGCGACACTGCTGCAAGCAACAAAATCGGCCAGTACTTCTTTTCTGGATGCCGCCGCTGAACTATCCGCAAGCAGTATGGCGGCCTACCGAAAACTGGTTTATGAAACCACCGGCTTCACCCAGTATTTTTTTGACTCAACCCCGATTCGTGAAATTGCCGAACTCAACATTGGCTCACGCCCCGCATCACGCAAGGGATCCAACAGCATTGAAGACCTGAGAGCCATTCCATGGGGCTTTAGTTGGGGTCAATGCCGCCTGACCTTACCCGGTTGGTTCGGGTTTGGCTCCGCGGTGGATCAATTCCTTCATCAATCAGGTGCTGCCTCCAGCAAGAAGCAGCTGCAGTTACTGCAACAAATGTACAGAGACTGGCCCTTCTTCAATACGCTGCTATCGAACATTGATATGGTGATGGCAAAAAGCGATCTGGCACTGGCGCGCCGCTACGCGGAGCTGGTGGCCGACGCGCGGCTGCGCAAGAGTATTTTCCAGCTTATTGAACTTGAATGGCACAGTACGGCCAGCGCGCTTGCCCGCATCACGGGCGACAGGCAACGCCTGACCCACAACGCAGCGCTACAGCGATCCATTCGGCACCGCTTTCCTTACATCGATCCGCTGCATCATCTGCAAGTCGAACTGGTAAGGCGCTACCGCACGGGACAGACCGATGCGCGGATCCAGCGTGGCATCCATATCTCCATCAACGGCATCGCCGCCGGCCTCAGGAACACCGGTTAGCGACCAACTCACGCACTGCAGCGAGTTGGCGCCGTGATACCAGCAACGACTCCTCAATGCCGTAGAGCCGGACGCCCCAGCTCTCACCGTCCGCCGTATCGTGCTGCCTCTCGATCGAGCGCACGCGACTTCTGCTTACCAAGGCGTTTCGGTGAATGCGCAGAAAACGGTTGGGGTATTTGGCCTCCATTTCACTCAGGGACCCCTCGAGCAAGTAACTCGCGGCCTGCGTCCGCACCGTGATGTACTTCAATTCTGCCTTGAGATAAAGCACCTCGGACAGTGGCACACGCTCGGTTCGACCACGCTCCTGAATGATGAGGACGTCTTCAGGCGTATGGGGCTCAGCGTCACGTCGTGACTGTACAAAACGAGCCGCCTTTTCCAATGCTAGCTGCAAGCGCTCCAGGCGCACGGGCTTGGTCAGATAATCCAGCGCCTCCAGTTCAAACGCCTGAACGGCATGTTCAACGTGTGCCGTCACGAACACCAGTGCCGGCGGGTTGGGCAGCGCGCGCAGGGCCTGTGCCAGCGCCAGACCATCGGCTCCGGGCATGCGAATGTCAATCAAGGCAAGATCAAAGGAATGACGCCTCAGCCATTCCATCGCCTGCGCCGCGTTGCCGGCCTCTGCCTCAACGCTGGCCTGCGGTGCCTTGCAGTCTGCCAGCAAGGTGCGCAGACGTGCGCGCGCAAGTTGCTCATCGTCAACCAGCAGCACCTTCAAGCGCATGGCGAGCAGACTCCTGAAATCACAGCGGCACCTCGATCCTGACCTGAAACATTCCATCTCGCATGACACAGTCGAACTGGCACTGGACGTCATGCAACAAGCTCAGTCGATCCCGTACATTCTCCAGCGCCAGCCCGCTACCGGACTCGCCCTGACCGGCTGGCATGGTATTGATGACCTTGATGACGACGCGGGAACCACGGCGTTCGGTCGAAATTCTGATCTGGGCGCCGCTTGCGCTGGGTTCAACGCCATGCTTCACTGCGTTTTCCACCAGAGGTTGCAGCAGCAAAGGTGGCAATTTGGCTGTCGCCGCCGCCGCATCGAGCGACCACTCGACCTGGATCCGATCGCCGAAGCGGACATGTTCGATCGCCAGATAGCGTTGAGCCAGTGCAATTTCATCTGCCAATGTCACTGCTTCTCCCTGTTCGACCAGTGCGTGACGGAACAAATCGCTCAAGTCTTCCAGCAGCGCCTCGGCTTTGGCCGGCTCTGCGCGCACCAGTGCGATGGCACTGTTCAGCGTATTGAACAAGAAATGCGGTCGAATACGCGCCTGCAATTCATTCAAACGGGCTTTGGTCTGCGCTGGCGCTTTGCTGCGCTGGCGCCATCGCAGCGCCAACACCAACAGTGCCGCCAGCAAAGCCCCGGCACAAGCACTGGCCAGCCAGGGCACAGGCTCCTGCCAGCCAGCCATGTACAACATGGCGCAGCCGCCGAGGCCTGCTGCCGCGCCCAACGCTACCCCCGCTGCATGCTGGAGGATCGGCCGCATCAGGGCGATCAGGTTCTTCAGCCCGCAGGCGGCGATAAGCCAGGCCAGAGTGCCCGGCAAGGCAGCACCCGTGAGGAACGACACGCGACTGACCCAACCAAAAAAAGTATCCACTCCGAACATGGCCCCGACCCCGACCACCAGTTCCACAAACAGCACTGCGCGCAGCGCTACACCGACGTGGCAGGCATCAAACAACAATGCGGGCACGGACGCCGGTCCGCCTGGCTCTGGCGGGAGTTCCTGGAAGGTCGATAAAATTTGCAGGTCGTTCATTCAGGATTGGGGCGTATGCTCGCTTGGCAGACCCGATTATTGATGATCCCTTGCCACCAGTCCAATGGGGCTGCGAAGGCCAGCTTTTTAAACCAGGTTTCAAACGCATGACACACAACCAATTCGACAACAAGTCCCAAGCCTGGTCAGCCCTGTTCTCCGAACCCATGAGCGACCTCGTGAAACGCTATACCGCGAGTGTCTTCTTTGACAAACGGCTTTGGAGAGCCGACATTGCAGGGTCCCTGGCCCACGCGGAGATGCTCTGCGCCCAAAAGATCATCTCGCGACAGGACCACCATGCGATCGAGCAGGGCTTGAACATGGTGGCAGCGGAGATCGAAGGCGGTAAATTTGAATGGAAACTCGATCTGGAGGACGTCCACCTGAACATCGAGGCGCGCCTGACGCAACTGGCGGGCGATGCAGGCAAGCGTCTGCACACAGGTCGCTCACGCAACGACCAGGTCGCCACCGATGTGCGCCTGTGGCTGCGGGGAGAAATTGATTCGATCAGTGCGTTGCTGCGCGAACTGCAAATAGCGCTCCTCCATGTTGCAGAAAAGAACGTCGACGTCATCCTGCCGGGATTCACCCATCTGCAGGTGGCGCAACCGGTCAGTTTTGGCCACCATTTGCTGGCCTACGTCGAAATGTTCAGCCGCGACGACGAACGTATGAGCGAAGTTCGGCGTCGTACCAACCGTCTGCCTCTAGGTGCCGCAGCACTGGCCGGCACCAGCTACCCGCTGGACCGCGAGCGGGTAGCCAGGACCCTGGGAATGGTTGATGACCATGGGCAGGCGCAAATTTGCCAGAACTCGCTGGACGCAGTCAGTGACCGCGATTTTGCCATCGAGTTTTCCGCTGCCGCCGCTCTGTGCATGGTGCATATCAGTCGCTTGAGCGAAGAACTCGTTTTGTGGATGAGTCAGAGCTTTTCGTTCATCAAGATCGCAGATCGATTCACGACAGGCAGTTCCATCATGCCGCAGAAGAAGAACCCTGACGTGCCGGAATTGGCACGCGGCAAAACTGGCCGCGTGGTGGGTCATTTGATGGGCCTGCTCACCCTGATGAAGGGTCAGCCGCTAGCCTACAACAAGGACAATCAGGAAGACAAGGAACCCTTGTTCGACACGGTCGACACGCTGAAGGACACACTGCGCATATTTGCCGAAATGATAGGCGGTCAAGCCAGCCCGACGACCGGCCTGCTCGAAGGCGGCATCGTGGTCGACGCCCAGGCCATGGAACGTGCTGCCTCCTTGGGTTACGCCACCGCCACCGACCTGGCAGACTACCTGGTGAAGAAAGGGCTTCCCTTTCGCGACGCCCATGAAACTGTCGCTCACGCCGTGAAGAAGGCGATTTCGCTGCAGATCGAATTATCTGAATTGCCGCTCGACGTACTGCAGCAGTTCAATCCCTTGATTGAAGCAGATGTGTTCAAAGTACTGTCTCTGCGCGGGTCGCTCCAGTCGAGGGACGTCACGGGTGGGACAGCGCCTCATCAGGTGCAACTGCAAATTGCGTCGCACCGTGCAAGGCTGGGATGATCGAGCGCCAGAAGGTGGCCGTCAATGATGATGGCCATGCGCCCCGTGCACATGACCGTGCGCAATTTCTTCTTCAGTGGCAGCGCGAACTTCTGTCACGGTAAGTGCAAAGCGCAAGGCCTTTCCGGCCAGCGGATGGTTGCCATCAAGCATGACCGACTGCCCCTTGATCTTCATCACGGTAAACATACGCGCACGCCCGTCCGAACCCTGGGCCTGAAGTTGCCCGCCGACCTTGACACCCGGCGGAAAGTCCGACTTCGGGATGGCCTGGACCAGACTCTCGTCACGCTCGCCAAAGGCGTCCTGCGGCGAGAGATCGATTGTGGTCTGGTACCCTGACGTTTTACCCTCCAGCGCCTGCTCAACTTTGGGAAATAGATTGCCATAACCGCCATGCAGATAGGCCAGAGGCTCACTACTCTGCTCCAGCACCTTCCCTGCGGCATCGCACACTTTGTAGCGCAACGTGACAGCACTGTTCTTTTCGATCTTCATGAGTTAATTCACCTTAATGCCAGTATCTCAAAGTGCCATTTTCGCGCATCGATCACGAATTTCGCCGCTACTACGTAGAATCGACGGCTGATGCATTCGCTGTGCGGCGAAAGACGCTGATTTTCCCTTGCAACTCTGAGTTCTATTTGGCATGCCCGACAATCCCTCCCCAAAACCATTGTCCATGATGCAGGTTCTGCTATGTGGTGCCACCATCGTGACACTGTCCATGGGCATCCGCCATGGTTTTGGTCTGTGGCTACAGCCCGTCACGCAGAGTCAGGGCTGGAGTCGTGAAACCTTCGCCTTTGCCATTGCACTGCAAAATTTGGTGTGGGGAATTTCCGGCATATTCGCCGGCATGCTGGCTGACCGGTTTGGTGCCTTCCGCGTGATTGTCGGAGGTGCTATTTTTTATGCACTCGGACTCGTCGGCATGGCTTTTGCCAGCACACCACTGCTTTTTTCAATGACTGCAGGTGTTCTCATCGGCATGGCGCAAGCCGGCACAACCTACGCCGTGATATACGGCGTCATTGGTCGCAACGTATCAGCCGAGAAGCGTTCCTGGGCCATGGGCGTAGCAGCAGCAGCCGGCTCGTTTGGCCAATTCCTGATGGTACCAACCGAAGGATTCCTGATTGGAAGCCTGGGCTGGCAAGAAGCGCTGATCGTCCTTGGCCTGGCCACCTTGATGACCATTCCCCTGGCTTGGGGTCTGCGCGAGCCGGGCTTCGCCGGTGGACTGGCCAGCCGACGTGAGCAATCCATTGTTCAAGCCTTGATCGAAGCATTCAAGTACCCAAGTTTCCAGTTGCTGATGGCCGGTTATTTCGTTTGCGGTTTTCAGGTCGTCTTCATTGGTGTCCATATGCCGAGCTACCTGAGAGACAAGGGTCTGTCACCGCAAGTGGCAAGTTACGCCTTGGCCCTGATCGGCTTGTTCAATGTATTTGGCACCTATGCAGCAGGTGCGTTGGGGCAAAAACTGCAGAAAAAGAACATCCTGGCCTTTATCTATTTCGCTCGCTCCATCGCCATCAGTGTGTTTCTCTTGGTACCTTTATCGCCTTTGAGCGTCTATGTTTTTTCCAGCGTCATGGGTTTGCTGTGGCTCTCCACCGTACCCCCCACCAACGCCACTGTGGCACAAATTTTCGGTGTGGCACATCTTTCCATGCTCAGTGGCTTCGTCTTTTTCAGCCATCAGATCGGCTCATTCATGGGGGTCTGGCTGGGCGGCTACCTGTACGACCAAACCGGTAGCTACGATCTGGTCTGGTACATCTCCATCGCGTTGGGCGTCCTGGCAGCGCTTGTGAACCTGCCCATCAAGGAAGCTTCCATCGTGCGTGAAACAGCCCTTCAAACAACCTGAAATCGTGAAACACGGCAAAGAAATTCTGCTCTACGTCGCCGCGGCAGGGCTGCTTTTGGCGGTGTTTTCACTTTATGCTCGGCCCGATTTCCTGGTCACGCTGGCAAATCAGGTTTGGGGCTGCTTCTAGACCAGGCAGCTATGGCCGAGCGTCCCGAACAACACATTTTTCCAGACCCCCTGCCGGCATCAACCTGGGTCCAGCGCTGGTCACATCTGATTGCACCGGGACTGTCGGTACTGGACCTCGCCTGCGGTCAGGGACGCCATATGAAGTGGTTTGCACGACGAGGCCACGCGGTCACCGGCGTTGATCGCTCTGTTGAAGCGCTGGCTTCAGCGTCAAGGTTCGGCCAGGTCTTGCTAGCGGATCTGGAAAATGGCCCCTGGCCACTCCAGGACGTCGATCACGCACAGCAGTTTGGCGCGGTCGTTGTGACCAACTATTTGTGGCGGCCGCTGTTCCCGCTCATCGCTGCCAGTCTGGCACCAGGAGGTCTGCTCATTTATGAAACCTTCTCCGCTGGAAACGAAACCGTTGGCAAACCCAGCCGTTCCGATTTTCTGCTGCAACCGGCTGAATTGCTGCACGCCTTTGCGAGCCTGCGCATCGTCGCCTTTGAAGAAGGTTTTCTTGATCAACCGGCTCGCTTTCTGCAGCGAATTGCCGCTGTGAAGCCGGATTCGTCGAATCCGGGCATGCAGTCGCCAAGGCGCCTGACTCTCTAGTTAGAATGCTTCTTTACGACGTTAACAAGCACTTGGACATGACATCCTCATTCAGCCAAATCAGCGGCAGCATCGTGGCACTTGTCACACCCATGCACGAAGATGGCAAGGTCGACTATCCCTGCCTGCGCAAACTGATCGATTGGCATATCGCCGAAGGCACTGACTGCGTGGGTGTCGTTGGTACCACCGGTGAATCGCCCACGGTCAACGTCCAGGAGCACTGCGAAATCATCCGCGTCGCGGTGGAGCAGGCAGCCGGGCGCGTACCCATCATGGCTGGATGTGGTGCCAATTCAACAGCAGAAGCCATTGAATTGGCCAGTTTCGCCAAAGCGGTTGGCGCCGACTGCCAACTGCAGGTTGTTCCCTACTACAACAAGCCGACCCAGGAGGGACAGTATCTGCACTTCAAGGCCATTGCAGAGGCGGTCGACCTTCCCATGGTGCTCTACAACGTACCGGGCCGGTCGGTGGCAGATCTGGCCCATGACACGGTGCTGCGTCTGGCTCAACTCGATGGTATTGTTGGCATCAAGGAAGCAACCGGGAACATTGAACGGGCCCAGTGGCTGATCCGGGAGGCACCAGCGGGCTTTGCCATTTACTCGGGGGACGACGGAACAGCGGTTGCACTGATGCTGTGTGGCGGCCACGGCAACGTCAGTGTTTCCGCCAATCTGGCACCCAGACTGATGCATGAGTTGTGCATCGCCGCCATAGCTGGCGACAGATCAAGAGCGATGCAGATCCAATTCAAGTTGCTGCCCTTGCATAAGCATCTGTTTGTCGAAGCCAACCCTATTCCGGTGAAATGGGCGATGGCACGAATGAAGTTGTGCGGGGGAGCAATGCGTCTGCCGATGACGCGTTTGACGCAGGCCAACGAGGCGACAGTTGAGAGCGCGTTACGCGCAAGCGGTCTTCTATGACAGACTCGACCCCACCCCATTTATCACCCTAAGGGAAAATTTTTTGTGAATCATTTCTGCAAACTCGTACTGCTGAGCCTCACGCTGGCATTGGCAGCATGCTCGGTTCTCGATACTGACAAGATCAACTATAAGAGCGCAGGCAAGGGCCCATCGCTGGATGTCCCTCCCGATCTGACCCAACTCTCGCGCAATACTCGGTATGCCGTTCCTGGCGGGGTCGTCACCGCTTCCAGTTTCCAACTCGGGCAGGCCACCCCAGGCACGCCGACAGCGATGACAGAAATCGGGGATGCGCGCATTGAACGTGCAGGGAACCAGCGCTGGCTGGTCATCAGTCGACCAGCGGACAAACTTTGGGACACGATTCGCGATTTCTGGCAGGAAAATGGCTTCCTCTTGGTCCTTGACCAGTCCAATCTCGGCATCATGGAAACTGAATGGGCCGAGAACCGTGCCAAGCTGCCTCAGGACATCATTCGCAGCACACTGGGACGTGTATTCGATTCACTCTACTCGACCGGTGAGCGCGACAAATTCCGCACTCGGCTGGAGCGCAATGCGAGTGGTGGAACCGAAATTTACATCAGCCACCGCGGCATGATGGAGGTGTACGGCAGCAAGGAAAAGGACTCTACGGTATGGCAACCCAAGGCCCCGGACCCGGAACTGGAGGCAGAATTCCTGAGCAGACTGATGGTGAAACTCGGAGCGACGAAGGAACAATCGAAGACCCTTATCGCGGTCGCACCCGGCAAGAGTGCTGCTCGCACGGCCGTGGTTAACGGCGTCTCGGTAGTCCAGATCGACGAGGGCTTTGACCGCGCCTGGCGACGCGTTGGCCTGGCGCTTGACCGGGCCAACTTTACCGTCGAAGATCGGGATCGTAGCCAGGGCATCTACTTTGTACGCTATGTCGAACCTTCGGCTGAGAAATCAGAGCCTGGTTTCCTGGCCTCCCTGTTCGGCACGTCGAAAGACAATGTTGCGCCTTTGAAATATCGCATCAAGCTGGTCAGTCAGGGAGAGTCAACGACTGTATCGGTTCTCAGTGCCGGCGGTTCTCCTGATACTTCAGCGAACGCGCAGCGTATCGTCAAAGTCATCGTCGATGATCTGAAGTAGGTCACAATCCCGGCCGCCTGGATCGGCGGGAGATTTGACTGCACCGGGCCAGCAAGTTATACAGACGAAAAAAAGCCACCTGACGGTGGCTTTTTTACTCAATCTTGTTGAGCAACAAGAGAAGATTTACTTCTTGGCGCTGGCAGCAGCCTCAGGTGCAGGAGCAGCAGCGGAAGCCGGAGCAGCAGCGGAAGCAGCAGCCTCAGGTGCCGAAGCAGCAGGAGCGGGAGCAGCAGCGGGAGCAGGAGCAGCAGCGGGAGCAGGAGCTTCCTCTTTCTTACCGCAAGCAACCAAAGCGGCGGCAGCAATAACAGCAGCCAATATGAGCGTTTTTTTCATTTGAAAATTACCTAGTGAGTTAATGAAACAATTTCCGGAAATTGTCACTGCAGCTAAACTGCAACGACCAAGCAGAAATGACTCGAGATCTTTCTGCTCAGCGGCTGATTATATGACAATAACCCGCTGAATCTGCAGTTGAAACTTGACGGTTAACGCTCAAGCACTCCGCGCCAATCGCTTCTTGGCATCACGAGGTACAAAGACCTTCCCGCCATTGCCAGGCTTGACGCCCATCGGCTTGCCAAAAGCAGGCTTGCGCGGACCAAAATCCCCGCGTGGCGCCGCACTGTCGTTGCGCGCGCCAGCGAATCGATCATTGAAACCTCCTTTGCGTTCATAACTGAAGGCTTCACGGTTGCCGGCAGCATTCCTGTCGGGAAAACCGCCTCGATTCGCACCAAATCCCGCTGGACGCCCAGCGCCACCAAAATTGCGTTCCCGGGACGGATGGTTAGGGGCGCTACCGCGTCCATCACGACCGGCAAAATTCGAATTGGGTCGCGAATCAAGAAAACGCTGTTGCGGCTCGAGGCCAGGAATTGTTTCACCCTTGAATTGATGGTGGCTGTAAAACTCAATGTCCATGATCTTGCGACGATCGCGGAACTCGGCGAAAGTCACCGCAAGCCCATCACGCCCAGCGCGCCCGGTACGGCCAATGCGGTGTGTATAGTCCTCGGCCTTCATGGGTAAACCGAAGTTGAATACGTGACTGACTGTGGGTACATCAATACCGCGCGCAGCGACATCGGTTGCCACAAGAATCTGTACCTGCCCCTGCCGTAGTGCCATTAACCGGCGATTGCGCAAGCCCTGGCTCAACGCACCGTGCAAAGCGACCGCTGAGAATCCCTCTTGTTGCAAGTCGTTGGCCAGACCATCGCATTCAATTTGAGTACTGGCAAAAACAATGGCCTGGTTGATATTGCTGTCGCGCAGCCAGTGGTCCAGCAATTTGCGCTTGTGCTGAGCGTTGTCGGCCCAAAAGAGCTTCTGCTCGATGTTTTGATGCTTCTCCTGCGGACTGTCAATCTGCAAACGCTGCGGCTCACGCATCACGCGGGATGCCAGTTGCTGAATGCGTGGTGCGAAAGTCGCGCTGAACATCATGGTCTGCTTGCGAGCTATGGTCAGCTGGTTTATTTCGGCCAGGTCATCCGAGAAGCCCAGATCGAGCATCCGGTCAGCCTCATCAACCACCAGAAATTGAACTTGGTCCAGTTTGATTTGCATAGACCGCTGAAGATCGAGCAGGCGTCCCGGTGTGGCAACTACGAGGTTGGCGTTTTGCAGCTTGGCAATCTGTAACTGGTATGGCATACCCCCCACAATGTTGGCGATCCGCAAACCACGGCAGTGCTGCACCAGATCAATGGCATCGTGTGCCACCTGTTGCGCAAGTTCTCGCGTTGGACAAACCACCAGTGCGCCAGGTGCAGCAGCAGAAAAATTCCGCGGATTGGTGGGATCTTTGCGCTTGGCGCGCTTCGGGGGCGCCTCACCCTTCGCAGCGGCCTGGGCCACTGCGTGCTCAAAGTCCGCACGCTCCTTAGCCTCGGCCTGCGCCTGCTGTGTCAACAGCGTGTGCAAGACCGGCAACAAGAACGCAGCCGTCTTGCCGCTGCCGGTTTGACTGGACACCATCAAGTCGATAAAGCGTGCTGCTTGGTCGGCCGCTTCGTGGCCTTGCATAGCCAGCGGAATGGTCTTCTGCTGCACGGTCGTCGGTTGAGTGAATCCGAGGTCTTTGACCGCATGAATCAACTCGGGAGCCAGGCCGAAAGTCAGAAAGCCATTGGGCACCTGATCGGCATCATTCACTGCCGCGGGCACTGTGTTCGGCATTTCTGCCGTTGGATTGGAAAAATTTTCGACAAGCGAAATATCGCCCGTCGCCAGAATAGCGTCAGTCATGAATTTACTCACACGCGAGCGTTGCAGGGTATGCAACTGCTCCGTCAATGGTTAAAAAACATCAACCATCAAACGGAACCCGCGCGAACTCAGGATGAGTTATTCAGCGCCGGGGGCCCTTTCCTGCGAAATTTCGACAACGAAACCGCTTTGGACCCTGTGAATGAAGGAGATGTACAAATCACACCGATGTTTTCGGTGCAGCCTGCGATTATGGCACAAATTCGGGTTTCTACCTAATTCACCAAATTCAGGAAGTGTTCGCGGTAGTGCTCGAGTTCGTCAATTGACTCATGAACGTCGGCCAATGCAGTGTGGCGTTGCTGCTTCTTGAACGACGCGTAGACCTCCGGAGCCCAGCGCTTGGATAACTCCTTGAGCGTGCTCACATCCAGATTGCGGTAGTGAAAGAAGGCTTCGAGCTTTGGCATGTACCTGACCAGGAATCGTCGGTCCTGCCCGATGCTGTTGCCGCACATGGGGGAACTCTTCTTGGGGACATACTCTCCGAGAAATGAAATCAACCGTGTTTGTGCCTCTTCCTCGTTAACAGTTGACACCTTCACTTTTTCGATCAGTCCACTCTTGCCGTGTGTCCCTTTGTTCCATGCGTCCATCTTGTCAAGTTGTTCCTGGCTTTGGTGAATAATCAAAACCGGACCTTCTGTTCGGCTTTCGAGTGCCGGCCCGGTTACCACGACGGCAATTTCGATGATGCGATCCACCTCCGGATCAAGACCGGTCATTTCACAATCAAGCCAGATCAGGTTTTGATCTGATTTTCCAAGTGGCGCCTGGTGTCCAGGAATGTTCTGCGTATTCATGGTCCGAATTGTCGCCGATGGCCTAAACTTGGGCGCCATGTCTGATTCGTCCTATCTTTACTCCTCTTCCTGGATTTTGACTGCCACCTTTACATTGGCGTTGGCCATTTCCACAACGCTAAAAGTCTGGCTCAGTATCCGGCAAGCCCGCCACGTGGCTCTGCACCGCAACATAGTACCCACGGCGTTTTTCCAGAATGTACCCCTGTCAGCTCACCGGAAGGCTGCCGACTACACGATCGCCAAGACCCGCACCGGGCTGCTGGAAATCGCAATCAGTGTCGTCGTACTTGTCGCTTGGACATTGCTTGGAGGACTGTCGGCGCTCAACTCTGCACTACTGCAGTCGCTAGGGGGAGGCATGATCCAGCAAATTGCGTTGTTGGCAAGTTTTGTGCTCATCAGCGGCCTGCTTGATTTACCTCTGGCGCTGTACCAGACCTTTGTTATTGAAGAGCGTTTCGGATTTAACAAGATGACACTCCGACTCTGGCTGATCGACCTGGGCAAATCATGTTTGATTGGCGCGCTGGTTGGCCTACCAATTGCGGCCCTGATCTTGTGGCTCATGGGTGCCGCCGGAAACCAATGGTGGTTATGGGCTTGGTGCGTCTGGATGGGTTTCAACCTCATGCTGCTGCTGATCTACCCCGCCTTCATCGCTCCGATGTTCAACAAGTTCACACCTCTGGACGACGAGTTGCTAAGGGCACGTGTGACAGCACTCATGCATCGCTGCGGATTTGCAGCGAAGGGGCTTTTCGTGATGGACGGCAGCAAGCGCAGCGCCCACGCCAATGCATATTTCACTGGATTTGGGGCAGCCAAGCGGGTTGTCTTCTACGACACGCTGCTGGCCCGACTCTCAGCTGCGGAAGTGGACGCGGTACTGGCACATGAATTGGGCCACTTCAGGCATTGGCATATTGGCAAGCGCATCCTGATGATGTTTGGCCTCAGTCTTCTCTGTTTTTCGTTGGTAGGCTGGCTCGCCAATCAGGTCTGGTTCTACCAGGGACTGGGAGTCGAACCCAATCTGAATGCACCCAACGATGGGCTGGCACTGCTTCTTTTCATGCTGAGCCTTCCCGTCTTTGGCTTCTTCTTGACACCTATCCTGGCATCCTTGTCGCGTCGGCACGAATTTGAAGCTGATGCTTATGCGGTGGCGAAGACCAGCGGGCCGGACCTGTGCACTGCATTGCTTAAACTGTACGAAGACAATGCCGCCACACTGACGCCAGACCCGGTCTATGCGAAGGTCTACTACTCACATCCTCCGGCCTCTGAGCGCTTGGCACGGATCACGCTCCAGAACCGGTGATCGCCAAGACGGACAGGTTGATGGATCCCGCACCACTCCACAATGGACTGATCGTGGCCGCCTACGGGCGCCACTTTCTGGTAGAAACACCCGAGGGAAACCGTCTGATCTGCCACTCCCGCGGCAAGAGGAGCCAGGGACTGGTAGGCGACCGGATCCTGTGGCTGGCCACTGGCAGCGACGGCACGGTTGAAAAGATCCAGGAACGAAAAAACGTACTTTACCGCCAGGATTCCATTCGCACCAAGTCGTTTGCCGCAAACCTGGATCAAATATTGATCCTGATTGCCGCCACGCCCGAATTTTCCAGCAGTCAACTTTCTCGCGCCCTGATTGCAGCTGAGGCCGAACACATCACGCCCATCATTGCCCTGAACAAGAGCGACTTGATTGAACCTTTCGACCGCGCCTGGGAGTGGCTCATGCCGTACAGGCAGATGCATTACGGCGTATTGCCCCTATCTCTCAAACAGTCCCCCCAAGTGGATCGCGAGAAATTGTTAGCGCTGCTCTCAGGGAAGACGACGCTGGTGCTGGGGCCGTCCGGGGCAGGCAAAAGCACCTTAATCAATTTGCTGGCGCCAGGCGCCCTGGCACAGACGCGCGAGATTTCCGAGGCATTGAACTCTGGCAAACACACCACGACCAGCACCACCTGGTACTGGGTGGACAAGGCCAAGACGACCGCAGTGATCGACTCGCCTGGCTTTCAGGAGTTTGGGCTGAATCACATTGATGCCGCAAGGCTGGCGTCCTACATGCCCGACCTCAAGCGCCACGCCGCCGATTGCAAGTTCTACAACTGCAGTCACTTGCACGAACCGGGGTGTGGCGTTCTGGCAGCAGTTACATCCGACACCAACGCTGGTGAAATAAGCGCCAACCGCTACAAGATCTACCGCGAACTGCACGCCGAGCTAAGTCAACCGGCAAGATATTGAGAGTATCAACCCAACAAGCGGGCCAGTGTCAGCAGGGCAAGCAACACCATCCACATGACCACTGTGCGCCAGACCAAACCCACCACAACCGCTAAATGAGCCAGTTCGGGTACTTGTCCGCTGAACTGGTCGCTTTGGTCGTCCACCGCCTGTAGACGAATATTCACGGCACCGGAGGTCGCAGCCAGCACAACACTATCGTTGTCGCCGACAAAGCGCGGTTCATGACTGCGCCAGCAATCGATTGCTTCCTCAAAACTACCCACTACCGCAAAGCTCAAGGCCGTCATTCTGGCGGGCATCCAGTCGACAACAATCCATGCGTCATTGGCTGTTTGCCTCAATGCTTCGCTAACAGGTTGATGGTGCGTCTGGCTAGTGTGGCGCCAGTAGCGGGCTACAAATTCGGTCAGTCTGTAGAGCACGGCACCGGCCGGACCAAAGCCAAAGGCAGCCAACAATGAATACCAGCTCAAGACACCAAAAACATGACGGTGTGCTGATAGCACCGAGTGTTCAATCACGTGACGTACGATCTCGCTGCGCGGCAGTTCACTCGCATCAATCTGTTTCCAACTTGCCAGCAGTGACCTCGCTAGATTTTCGTCGCCATCAGCCAATGCATCCCTGATCTGCGTGAAATGAAAACTGAATTGCCTGAACCCCAGCGTTGCATAAAGCACTGCCACACTCCATACAACGGCCGCCAGCCACCCCAACCAGGCATCAAGCGCCCAATAGATGGCCATGACAAGCAGCGATGGAGCAAGGACCGAAAATCCCCATGCCAACCAGCCATGAAACGACTTTCCTGCGTCGAAATTTCGCGAACTCCAGCGCACCCACGCTCGCAGACTTGCATGCACTGAATTGCCTCTGCTGAGGGGGCGAGCCTGCTCCAAAAGCAGGGCGACAAGCACAGAAATGAAGCTCATCGGAGCATCATAGCGGACCGGGCTGTCAGGCTGAAAGCAGACGATAGAAATTGCGCAACATGCCTGCTGTGGCGCCCCAGATAAATCGTTGCGCCGACTTGTCCTGATAGGGCATGGAAAACCACTCCCTTCGAACCCCTTCCCACTCAAAAGCGTGACGCCGGTGGTGGGAAGGGTTCATCAGGAACGCCAGTGGCACCTCAAACACGTCAGCCACCTCATAACCGTTCGGACTCAAAGAGAAGCCGGGTTGCACCAACGCGATGACTGGCGTAATGATGAACGCTGTTCCCGTAACGTAGTGAGGCAAGACGCCAAGCACATCAACCAGAGATGGGTCGAGTCCGATTTCTTCCTCAGCTTCACGCAGCGCGGTGGCCGAGGCGTCAGCATCCTCTTTGTCGGCCTTGCCACCGGGAAAGGCGATCTGTCCAGAATGGTTTGAAAGATGCTTGGTACGTTCCGTCAACAAGACGGTCGGTTGCTCACGCATCACGATGGGAACCAGCACGGCTGCCTCAATTGGAGTCCGATCCGAGAACCTCTTCTCAGCCCATACTTCGGGTTCCCAGGCTGGGAGAGCTGCAAACCGTCGGCGCAAGGCCGCTGGCTGCAGGACGTCCAGCCCCACAGCCGGCAAATGTGAATCAACACCCAGGACCGGCACCTGAGAGGGATCAAAGTTTGGCAACTTTGACAAAGGAATTTCGATCGAACTCGTCAAAATGAAGTATCAAAAAAAAGCCGCCACAAGCGCAAGCTGGGGCGGCAATTCAAAGAACAATTAGCTCTATTCGGCAACGGCCTTGCTGACACTCTTCTTTGCCGACAGTTTTTCCTTGATGCGAGCAGACTTGCCGCTGCGGTCACGCAGATAGTAGAGTTTGGCGCGACGGACATCGCCACGACGCTTGATTTCAATGCTGGCGATCAACGGACTGTAGGTTTGGAACGTGCGCTCGACACCTTCACCGCTGGAGATCTTGCGAACAATAAAACCACTGTTGAGGCCGCGATTGCGCTTGGCAATGACAACCCCCTCATAGGCCTGCAAACGCTTGCGGGTGCCTTCAACGACGTTCACGTTGACGATGACCGTGTCACCAGTGGAGAATTCAGGGATGGTTTTCCCAAGACGAGCAATTTCTTCCTGCTCAAGGGTTTGAATCAAGTTCATGATGGCCTCTTATGATCTTGGCAGCGCCAGTGTCCGGATTGACACAAGAGCTCGGTTGGCGACGCAACATAGCGGCCTGCCAGAGGATCTGTAAACCGAAGATTATAGCCTGCGTCGCCGGAACAGGGCGCAATGCCCTAGGCAAGGCCTGCGAGGAATGCTTCGTCGGCGCCGCTCAGATTTCCGGCACGGCGTGCCTGGTCTATCAATTCAGGACGCAAAGCCGCCGTCAACGTCAAACGCTGCTGACGTCGCCACGACTCAATCTGCTCGTGATGACCCGACAGCAGCACCTCCGGCACGCCCAGGCCAGACCATACTTCCGGTCGTGTGTAGTGCGGACAATCCAGCAACCCGTCCAGCGCCGGATTAAAACTGTCCTGCTGATGACTGTCAGCCGTATTCAATACACCCGGCTGCAAGCGCGCAACTGCATCCAGCAATGCCATGGCGGGAATCTCACCCCCGGACAGCACGAAGTCACCCAGACTGATCTGTTCTGTCACATGCGCATCAATGAATCGCTGGTCAATTCCCTCGTAGCGGCCACATATCAGGATGGCGCCCTCGCTCTGCGCCCAACGATTCACCATGGAGTGATTCAGTTGCCGGCCCACAGGAGAAAACAGTACGACGGGCGGACTTTTTGCACGTTGCGCCCGGATTGCTTGCAGACACAGTGTCAAGGGCTCGGCCATCATGATCATGCCAGGGCCACCACCAAACGGTCGATCATCCACCCGTCGGTAGTTTCCAGCCGCAAAGTCACGCGGATTCAACAATTTGACATCCACCTGACCCGATTCAAATGCGCGCCGCGTGATGCCGGCCGTCAGGAAGGCACTGAACATTTCCGGGAACAGAGTAACGACATCGAATCGCATAACAAGCTATTCAGTATTCGGCTTGCCAGTCAACAACAATGCGCCCTGCCGCCAGATCCACATCGTCCACGTAGACCGACACAAAAGGTATCATCCGCTCAGTCTTTTTGCCGCCTAGGTCAGACTCCATCACGAGCACGGTCTGTGCTCCGGTTGAAAGCAACTCAGTCACCGTGCCAAGCGCCACGCCCTCGCGGTTGACAACATTCAGTCCAATCAGATCAACCCAATAATATTCATCTTTCTGAGCTGTTGGAAAACTGCCTCGGGAAATAAAAATACGAGCGCCACGCAAGAACTCCGCGGCGTCCCTGTCATCCAC
>Ga0194037_1001263_pt1 | contig 18496 bp, 4 predicted proteins | sample JunL306m_MetaG_FD_148653 | JGI IMG/M metagenome (GOLD analysis project Ga0194037, IMG submission 148653) | Anoxic zone freshwater microbial communities from boreal shield lake in IISD Experimental Lakes Area, Ontario, Canada - Jun2016-L304-6m | ecosystem: Environmental > Aquatic > Freshwater >...
GCGGCGGACAGGGCGGCGGACAGGGCGGCGAACAGGGCGCTCGTCAAGGCGGCGGCCAGGGTGGCGGCGGAAAGCCGATGCTCGAGAACAAGCTGCCCGTTTCTCCCAATCAAGGACAGACGGTCGGACTCTATCAGAACAAGCCGAAAGCCTGTCCGGGATATACGCTCATGGCTCCGAAGCACAACACCGTCACCTATCTGATGGATAACAGCGGGAAAATCGTGAACTCCTGGAAAAGCGAGTACGAGCCTGGCCAATCCGCCCACCTTTTGCCCAACGGTCACTTGCTGCGGGCCGGCATGCTCAAGGTTCAGGGCGGCACCGGCGGTGGCGAAGGCGGCCGCATCGAGGAGTTCGACTGGAGCGGGAAACTGCTCTGGGAATTCGATCATGCCACCCGCGACTACCAATTGCACCACGACATCAAACCGCTCCCCAACGGCCATGTGCTGGCCCTGATGGTGGAACGCAAAACGCTCGACCAAGCCGTCGCCGCCGGCTTCACTGCCGAACAACTGCGCGACGGCTACCTCGTGCCCGATGCAGTGGTCGAAATCGAACCGATCTATCCGAAAGGCGGCAAAATCGTCTGGGAATGGCATGTCTGGGACCATCTCATCCAGAACAGCGACCGCGCCAAGGCGAACTTCGGTGAGATCGCCGCGCATCCCGAGTTGATTGATGTCAAATGCAACGGCCGCGCCACGCCGGCGTTCTGGAACCACATGAACTCGCTCGCCTACAACCCGCAGCTCGACCAGATCGTGCTCAGCGCGCGCGGCTGCAACGAGATTTGGATCATCGACCACGCCACCACCACCAAGGAAGCGGCCGGTCACAGCGGTGGCAAGCAAGGCAAAGGCGGCGACCTCCTTTACCGCTGGGGCAACCCGGCCGCCTACGGCCGCGGCACCGCCGCCGACCGCCAGTTGATCCAACAACACGACGCCGAATGGGTCCCGGATGGCTACCCCGGCGCGGGCCACCTCACGATTTTCAACAACGGCTATGAACGCGGTTGGTCGAGCATCGAGGAAATCGTCCCGCCGGTGGACGCCAAGGGCTCCTATCAACTCGCCGCCGACAAAGCCTACGGTCCTGACAAAACCGTCTGGCATTACGAAGCGAAGAACCGCAGCGACTTCTTCTCGTCCGAGATTTCCGGCGCACATCGCCTCCCTAACGGCAACATGCTCGTCTGTGCCGGCGTCATCGGGAACCTCTTCGAAATCACTCCGATCGGCGAAACCGTCTGGCAATATGTCAACCCGATGGTGCGCGGCGGTATCCTCGCGCAAGGAGAAATACCGGGCAAGGACATGCGTGGCCACCTCTGGAACGCCGTCTTCAAGGTTCACCGCTACGCACCGGACTATCCCGGCCTGAAGGGCAAAGACCTAACACCCAAAGGAGTGATTGAACTCCCCGCGTCCCAAAAAGGCAAAACCGGCCTTGAAAACATGGTTGAACAACCCCGCGACAAACACGAGCGACCCTGACTAGGGGATCCAACCAAAGACCCGCGCCGCGACCGAGCCGAATCCCCTTCATGAAGCAGGCATTGTAGACACATCTAACAGTCTTGCCGGTCCGACCAGGTTCATGCCATGCCCGCCGCCTTTGGCCGCCACGTCGTACTGGGATGCCCGACATCAGCACCGGTCCAAGCCGGCGCCTTCGCCCCGGACCAAAGCGGAACGGTTCATCACTAGTACGGCGCTCTATCAGGATTCCATGCCAACCAAGCCGCCATTAAATTTTTTGCCGCTTCATGAGAACTTAATGTCAACTGACGTAAAATCGCCATATGAAAACTTGCACCCACCCATTCACTCGCCTTTTGGCAGTCGGCCATGACTGCCAGGCGGCCGCCCTTATGAACGTGTGGACGTTGACGCTTCGCCGGGCCTTGCCGGCACTCCTGGTCATCGGCACCCTTCACGCCTACGATGCCCTGACGCGGCCCACCGAACTGCAATATTGGGACGCCACTCGGGCGCAGAACGGTTATACCTTCTTCGGGGTCGGAGGCACGTCATACCTGTTGGACATGGAAGGACGCGTCGTCCACTCCTGGCCGGTGGGCAACAATCCACACTTGCAGGACGACGGCAGCATCCTGGATGCATCAACCGATGATCCTAGCGGGTTCGGGGGCTTCAAGATAGTGAGCTGGGACGGCGTCACCACATGGTCATACACTGAGCCCCGCTCGACTTATCATCCGCACCACGATTTCACCCGCGTTTTCAACAAGAAGCTCAACGCCTACACCGTTCTCTACATCGCCAACAAGGACCTGACCTATGACCAGTTGATCGCCGCCGGTGCCAACCCCGCCACTACGCCCGCCACCGGCGGGCAGATGGACGCACTCGTGGAAGTTGACTCCACCGGGACCGTCGTCTGGGAATGGTGTTTCTTCGACCACCTGGTCCAGGACTATAACGCCGCCAAGTCGAACTATGTGGGCACCGTGGGCCCGGGCATGTCCATCGGCACCTGCCCGGGACGCTTGAACATCAACCTCTCCGGCCACAGTTTGAAGAGCGACTGGCTGCACTGCAACTCGGTGGACTACAACCCGACGTTGGACCAGATCGTGGTCAACTCCGTGCAGGGCGAGTTCTACGTCATTGACCATGGCAACACCTTCGTGCTCGGCGATCCGACGGCGAGCAAGGCGAAGGCGGCCACCAGTACCGGGGACTTCCTCTACCGTTTCGGCGACCCGGCACGCTATAATCAAGGTGGCGCGACCGGAAATGCCGCACCTGCGGTTCTCGGTTCGGTTCCTGCCGTGCTTGAGGACTGGACCCAGTCCACCACCGGCACCAAGCAGATGGGCGGCGCGCACGACATCCAGTGGATTCCCGAAGGGTTGACCGGGGCCGGGCATTTCCTGATCTTCAACAACGCCGAGTATCTATCCGAGCATACCTCACAATCCTATGTCTTTGAAATCAATCCCTACTTGGATGCCAGCGGCACGACCACCAGCAGTTACGTGAACCCGCCGGATGCCGGCTACACCTCGGTGGCGCCCCTGGCGGTGACGGACAAGGCCACCAAACTCATTTCCAAGCAGGTGGTATTGAACTACTCGACCCAGAGCAATCTGACGATCTTCAGCCAGATCGGTTGCAGCGCCCAGCGCCTGCCCAATGGCAACACCCTGGTCTGCGCCGACACCGAGGGCTACATCCAGGAAGTGACCCCGGCGGGCGACTGCGTCTGGGACTACATCGTGCCTGTCACCCCCGGCGGCAAGGTGCAGACTATTGGTGACAGGTTGCCGATGATCAATTCCATCTTCCGCGCCTACCGCTACACCGCCACCCATCCGGCCCTCGTCGGCCGCACGCTCACCGGAACCACCACCATCACCGGCCGCACTACCGTGGACAACCCGTATGCGGGCACCAGTAACTATCAGGCCATGCAGCGGGCGACGGAAACACAGTATTGGGATGCCGCTAACGCCGCCAACGGCTACACCTTTTTCGGTGCGCAGGGGATTTCCTATCTGATCGACATGGCCGGGCGCAAGGTGCATACTTGGCCCATCGGCACTGATGCCCGGTTGTTGGACAGCGGCAACGTGCTGGACTGGGCCACCAACACCAGCGGCAACACCGGCTTGAAGGAACTGGATTGGAGCGGCAGCACCGCGTGGGAATACTACGAAACGCGTAACAGCTATCACCCGCACGGGGATTTCAAACGTATCTATGACCCGAAACTCGGCGCCTTTGCCACGCTCTATCTGGCGAACAAGGACGTGACATCTGCCCAGTGCCTGGCCGCCGGCTGCGATCCCGCGGACGCCCCTTATGTGGGAGCCCAAATCGAAACCATCGTTGAAGTGGATATGAGCGGCAGCGTCGTTTGGGAATGGTCGTTTTGGGACCATGCCATCCAGAATGTGGATAGCGGCAAAGCCAACTATGGTGCCACCATCGCCGGCTATCCTGGAAAAATCGACCTCAACCTGCCGGGGCGTCCCTTACAAAGCAACTGGCTGGATTGCAATTCGATCGACTTCAATCAGGCGCTCAACCAGATCGTGGTCAATTCCCGCCAGGGCGAATTCTATATTATCGACCACGGCAACACGTTTTTGGCCGGCAATCCCAGCGGCAGCACCGCGCTGGCGGCCACCAGTGCCGGGGATTTTCTCTACCGTTTCGGCGACCCAGCACGCTACGGCCAGGGCACGCCGCCGTCTGTCAGTTTGAACTGGGAAAATGCCGTCAGCGGCAACAAGCAGATTGGTGCCAGCAGCAACGCGCAGTGGATCGCCACCAGTCTATCAGGCGCCGGTCATTTGCTGGTGTTCAGCAACAACCAGTATCTCTATCAAAGAACGCCGCAGTCTTACGTTTTTGAAATCAACCCGTTCCTGAACTCCAGCGGCGTTGAGACCGGCAGTTATGTCAACCCGCCGACGGCCGGCTACACAACTTGGTCCTTTTCCAAGGACACCATGAAGGCCAACCAGTCACTGTCCAGCCAGGTGACGTGGAAATATGGTACCGTGGGCTGCCACACGCTCTTCAGCCACTTCGGTTCCAGTGTCCAGCGCCTGACCAACGGCAACACGCTGATTTGCGCCACCACCACCGGCTATCTGGTCGAGGTTGACGCCAGCGGCAACATCGTTTGGGAATACATCAATCCCGTAACAGGCAGCGGCGTGGTGACGGCAATCGGCGACTGTCTGCCGATGACCAACGCGGTTCCGCGGGCCTTGCGTTTCCCGGCCAGTTTCGCGGGATTCACCGGCCACACGCTCACCCCCGGCACCACCATTACGGGCAAGACCGTGGTGGTCGATGAGTTGCCGTCTCTCGCCAATACCGCTCGCACCCCGGCCGCCCCCACGGTTTCGGACGCCGTCTGGGTCACCAGCACCATCACCGACGATGGCAGTGTGGCCAGCGCAGCGCTCACCTACACCGCCACTACCGGCACACTCGCGACAACCACTCCCTACACCGAAACCTTCGGCAGCACGGCGACCCCCGGGGGCTCGACATGGACCGGCACGGCCGACAATACCTGGACAGTCGTGGGCGCGCCGAATCCATTCAAACTGATGGCGGCGGCGAATTACACCACCAGCAGCACCGCCTGCGGCATGCAGTTCAATGGCTCCAAGGTCATGTCGGCATCACTCACCACCAGCAGTGCCATCAATGCCGCCGCCACCTCCGGATATGTGGAGTTTTATGTCAGCACCACATCCCTGGGGGCCGCAGAGAGTTGGGCGCTTCAGATTGACGCCACCGGCACCGGTAGCAGCTTTGTCACCCGCATGAGCGAAACCGGCAGCGCCGCTGGCAGCACCCATACGATGACGAAGTATCACTACGACTTGGCCAGCACCGAACTGATCGCCACTTTGAAGATACGCTTCCTGTTCACCGGAACCGCCATCGCGGCGGACACAGGACGGATCAATCTCGATCAAATCACGGTCACCGTCTCCACCGGCAGCAGCAGCACCGCCACCGTGGCCATGCTTGACGACGGGGCACATGGGGACGGCGCGGCTGGCGACCATGTATATGGCGCCCAGATTCCCGCCCTGTCCCTCGGCTCCCTCGTCAGCTATTATCTGACGGCCACTGACAACGCCGGCCAGGCCGCCAAAAGTCCGACCGGCGCCCCCACCACCACCTATTCTTATACCGTGACGGCAGTTTCCTCCAACACCGCCCCGACGGTGGCCAGCGCCGCCGCCGCCTCTCCCGCCACGGTGACCGGAACGACCACTGCGCTCGCCGCACTGGGTGCCGACGCAGACACCAGCGAAAGCACACTAACCTACACGTGGGCGGCCACCACGATGCCCAGCGGTGCCACTACCCCGATCATTATTGCCAACGGCAGCAACGCCGCCAAAAGCACCTCGGCCACCTTCAACAAGGCGGGCCCCTACACACTTACGGTGACTATCGCGGACCCAGGCGGCTTGGCCGTCACCAGTGCGGTTAGCGTCACGGTCGCCCAGACGTTGACGGCCATCGCGGTGACTCCCGCCACCGCCAATCTCGCTGCTGCCGCCACTCAGTCATTCAGTGCTGTGGCTAACGACCAGTTCGGCACCGCCCTTACGAACCAGCCGATCTTCACCTGGACAACGACTGTCACTGGCGGAACTATCAGTTCCAGCGGATTGTTCACCGCGCCAATCATAAGCGCCACCGGCAGCGCCACCGCCACCAGCGCTGCCGTGATCGGCAATGCCTCGGTGACAGTAACCAGCCAATCGCATCCATACACGATGGCGGCTCTGCCCGACACCGGGCAAGTGGCTAGCTATTCGACTATCACCGGTGAGGATGCGGATTACACGATCAATCCACCGAACTACAAGAATAACGGCGACGGAACCATCACCGACAGGATCACCGGACTGATGTGGCAGCAAGTGGACGGCGGCGAAATGACCTGGGACCAGGCCGTCACCTATGCCGCAGGTCTTTCGTTAGGTGGACACCGCGACTGGCGGATCGCCTTCGCCACGGAACTCTACAGCATCATGGACCTAGGCACCATCAATCCGGCCATCAATACCACGTATTTCACCGCCTCGGCCGCGGACTATTGGTGGTCGGCCGATGTTGCTGTCGATGACGCGACCAAGGTGTGGGTCACCAATGCCGGCGGCGGCATCGGCCCCCATCCCAAAACCGAAACCCTCAGCGCCGGCGGTTCCAAGCGCTTCCATGTGCGCTGCGTGCGCGACCCCTCGGCGTCCGGGGCCACCCATCTCTATGGATCCCTAACCAACAACGGCGACGGCACCGTGACCGACAACCATACCGGCCTGACATGGCAACAGGCGGAGTCCGCCACCATGACCTGGGAAAACGCCCTGGTCTATGCGGAAAACCTCACCCTCGGCGGGCACGGCGACTGGCGTTTGCCCAACATCAAGGAGTTGCAATCCATCAGTGATGGCAACTTGCGGGCACCTTCGTTAGACAAGACGTGCTTTACCGGTGCCACCACCACGTTCTACTGGTCGTCCACCTCACTCGCCAACGATACGACCCAGGCGTGGTATTTGGATTGCGACTACGGCCTGACAACCTACGCCGTCAAGACCGGTCTGTGGCACGTGCGCTGTGTGCGTGGCGGCAGCGCGACGAGTTGGAACGCGCCTGCACTCAAACCGATTCCGGCGGGTTCCTTCGTGATGGGTGATCATTTCAACTTCAGCGATCCGGGTCATCTAAGCGATGAAATCCCGTTGCACACCGTGGCGATCAACGCGTTTTCGATGGGTACCTATGACATCACCAACCGCCAGTATTGCACTTACCTTAACGCCGCTCTGGTACAAGGACTCATTGAGGTGCGCAACGGCCTGGTTTACGCCGTGGGCGGCACCACCATCTATTGCGAAACCCGGGAGGGTGAATCTGCCTTGTTTGGCATCATCTACAGCGGTATCGAGTGGGACGGCACCAGCTTCTCGGTGCTCGCCAACCGCGACAATCATCCGATGGTCGGTGTGCGCTGGGAAGGTGCGGCGGCTTATTGCAACTGGTTGAGTGCTGTCCAAGGATACCAGTCATGCTATAACCTGAGCACCTGGGTGTGCGACTTCACCAAGAGCGGCTACCGCCTGCCGACCGAAGCCGAGTGGGAATACGCCGCCAACGGCGGCCACACGGCACCCTACTATCAGTTCCCCTGGGGCAGCAACACCAACACCGACGGCAGTTGGTCAAACTGGGAAAACTCCGGCGATCCTTATGAGACGGGCGATTATCCGTGGACCACGCCGGTGGGCTTCTACGACGGCACCTTGCACGCCAAAAGCGACTTCAACTGGCCCGGCAGCCAAACCACCTATCAAACGTCCAACGCCGTCAACGGCTATGGACTGTATGACATGGGGGGCAACGTCTGGCAGTGGGTCAACGACTGGTATGGCAACGGTTACTATTCGGTGAGCTCTTCAAGCAATCCAACCGGGCCGACCACCGGCGATTTGATGCCGGACGGACTGCCTTACCGCGGCATGCGTGGCGGCACCTGGTACAATGGAGCCCTATACCTCGGCTTGAGCCGCATTTCCAATCGCGACCCCGGGTATTACCGCGGGCCTCAGGATCCCAATCACCCGTATTATCACGTCGGGTTCCGGGTGGCTCTGAAAAGCAGCAGCCTGGTGCAAGCCGGGGCCACCATCACGCCGGTGGTCAGCGGTCTGCAATTCGCCGAAGGCCCGACCGCTGACGCGAGCGGCAATGTTTTCTTCTCGGAAATCTCAACCAACATCATTTACAAATGGTCGAGTGCCGGTCAGTTGACGGCTTTCCGAAGCGGTTCCGGCGGAGCCAACGGCCTCGCCGTCGATGGCTACGGCAACCTCATCGCCTGCGAAGGCACTAATGGCCGCGTGGTTTCCATCAGCCCGTTGGGAGTGGTGACCGTGCTGGCATCTCAATATGGCGGTAAACGTTTCAATGAGCCCAACGACCTGTGGCTCGCACCCAACGGCGGCATTTATTTCACCGACCCGGTCTTTTTCGGCACACAGGCACAGGATGCGCAAGCCGTCTATTACATCAACCCCGCCCGCACCACCGTTACCCGAGTCATCAGCGACATGGTGCAACCCAACGGCCTGATCGGCACTGCCGACGGCACGACGCTCTATGTCAGCGACTACGGCGCCGCAGCCACCTACAAATACACCATTAATAGCAACGGGACTCTGACAGGCAAGACGCTCTTCGTTGCGCTTGGCTCCGACGGCATGGAGATCGACAGCGATGGAAATGTGTATCTGACATCCAGCGACGTGCTGGTCTATAGCTCGTCAGGCGCCCTGCTCCAGACCATCAACGTGCCTGACAGGCCGACGAACCTATGTTTCGCGGGAACCGACCAGCGCACACTCTTCATCACCACAGAAGCAGCACTGTATTCAATCCCGATGCGCACCCAAGGACTGGCCGTCACCGTGGCCAATTCCGCACCGACCATCACCAGCATAACCTGCACGCCTGATGCACCGACGGCGAGCTATCCGGTTTGGGTCACGAGCAATATCACGGATGACGCAAGTGTCGGCAGCGCCACGCTGACGTATTCCACGGGCAGCACCACGTCCACCACTACCACCGTATTCACCGAAACCATTGGAACAACGCCTGTCAAGCCATGGACCGGAAGCACAGGCACAACCAATCCATGGACCGTCACGGGCAGCTATTTCGAACTGCGCACAGGTGCCAACTATCTCACCAGTACTGCGAATTGCGGGATGGAATATATGTGCACCACGACCAATAATCCATTGACCAGTGCCATGGTGGCCACAACCAACGCGATCAATGCTGCAGGCACGTCGGGTTATGTGGAATTTTATGTCCAGACATTAACCCTGGATGGAACTGACGGATGGACATTCCAACTCGATTCCGGAAGCGGCTATGTGACGCGCCTCAGTGAACTGAGCGGAAGCAGCCACGCTTATCAGAAGTATCATTACGACCTGGCCCCCGGCGAGTTGATCGCCACGCTCAAGATGCGCTTCCAATTCACTGGCGGCGGACCCACTGAAACATCCGGGCCCACCGGAACCGCTGACCGTATCGACCTCGACCAGATCACCGTCGTCGTAACATCCACAGGCAGCAGCTCGACCACCGTCCCGATGCTGGACGATGGCCTGCACGAGGATGGCGCGGCGGGCGACGGCACCTACGGAGCCCAAATTCCGGCCATGGCGGCCGGCACTACAGTGAACTACTATCTCACAGCGACCGACGGGCTCGGACTCGCTGTAACCAGTCCGGCGAACGCGGCCACATCGGTCTATGCCTACACCGTGGCAGCCGACCCCACCGTGGGTTTGGTTCTCAACACCTCCGGCGCCTATGAGGGTTATACGCTAATGGCACCGATGCATTACACCAAGACTTATCTGATCAACAACGCGGGGCAAGTAGTGCATCGCTGGTCGAGCGCTTACGAACCGGGCCGCTCGGCTTTTCTGTTGGAAAATGGGCGGATGATGCGTGCCTGCATGATCATGAGCGGCGGCCCGTCCACCGGCGGGGGCGAGGGCGGGCGCATCGAGGAATACGACTGGGCTGGCAACATGACGTGGGCGTTCGACTACTATAGCTCCAACTACATCGCGCACCACGACTTCAAGGTTCTACCTAACGGAAACGTGCTGGTGCTCGCTGCCGAGAAGAAAACCTACGCCGAGGCCATTGCCTCAGGCTTCAACCCGGCGCTGCTGGATCCGAGCATATCCAGCTCCGGATATATGCTCCCGGACTACATAGTGGAAGTGGCGCCGACCAGGCCCTATGGTGGGACGGTGGTTTGGGAATGGCATATCTGGGACCACGCGATTCAGGATTTCAATGCCAGCAAGAACAACTATGGCGTCGTGACCAATCACCCGGAACTCATTGATGTCAACGGCAACGGCATGATGATTCCGCAGTTCTGGAACCATGTGAACGGCATCGACTACAATGCCAACCTGGACCAGGTGATGCTGAGCATCCGTGGCAACAGCGAGGTCTTTGTCATCGACCATCAGACGACCACCGCACAGGCCGCCAGCCATTCCGGCGGACGTTATGCCAAAGGCGGCGACATCCTCTACCGCTGGGGTAATCCGCAACAATACGACCGCGGCACCAGCGCCAGCCAGCAGTTATATCAACAGCACCACACACATTGGATTCCGACTGGCCTGCCCGGCGCGGGCAATATGCTCATTTTCAACAACGGCATCGGTCGCGGTTACTCATCTATCAACCAGCTCGTGCCACCCGTGGATGCCGCGGGCGCATATACCCTCGCATCCGGGGCTGCCTATGGGCCTACCTCCCCGGTGTGGACCTACACCAGCACGCCGACCACCAATTTCTACTCCGCCGAGATCTCAGGATGCCAGCGCCTTCCCAACGGTAACACCCTGATCTGTGAGGGTGTGAAGGGAAATTTGTTTGAGGTCACCTCCGCAGGCCAGACCGTCTGGCGCTACCTCTGCCCGGTCACCGACATCGGCCCGCTGAGCCAGGGAGCGATCCCGGCAGAAGACAGCGTGCGCCCCGGCCAATACATGAACGCGGTATTCCGGGTGTATCGTTATGGCACGGATTTCGCAGGCCTAATAGGGCGCGATTTGACGCCGCAGGGCACCATCGAATTGCCCGTGGATCAAACCCTTCGATCGGCCGGAATTTTGGTGACCCGCGGAATTGGCTCTGCCACGGCAGCCATTTCGTGGGTCAGTCTGCCGGACAGCGCGTATACCATTCAATTCTCGCCATCCCTCACGACCGGCAGTTGGACGAGCATCGCAACATTTCAAAGCATCGGATCTCTAAGCACTTTCATCGACACCAATCCAGCCCGCCTTGCCCAACCCAAGGGATTCTATAGAGTGCTGCTACCGTAACGCACCCCCACATTTCCATCTTGAAATGTCCGCATTTTTCCAGAATCGTTTACCGGCGTTCATTCGCACACCATTCACCGTTCGGTTGACTGGCGCCATGGTTCTGATGTGTGCCTTGCGTGCATCCGCGACACCGCCGAATATCGTCATCATCGTCACCGATGATCAAGGTTGGGGGGATGTCGGCTATCATACGCCGGCAGGTCAGATCCATATCGACACGCCGAATATGGACAGCTTCGCCACCAGCGGCATCCGCTTTGAGAATTTTTATGCCACGGCGGTATGCAGCGTCACTCGCGCCTGTCTGCTCACTGGGCGCAACAGCCTGCGGACTGGCACCAACAACGCGCGCGGCGTGCCGCTGGGCGAGCACCTGATGCCGCAATCCTTCAAGGCCGCGGGCTATCAGACGTTTCTCTGCGGCAAATGGCACCTCGGTGGATCGGACAAGAACCTCAGCTACACGACGGTCAACGGACAGTCGGTTCGCATTATTCAAGAAGGTCCCGAATACGCGCCCTACAACCGTGGCTGGGACTCGCACTACGGTGAGTATTCCGGCGCAATCGACTGCTTTACCCACATTTCCCAGGAGGCCGAGAACCCGGACGTTCCGGATTGGTGGTTGAACGGCGTACAGCGGATTGATACCACCGACCTGCAAGGCCACGACGGATATTCCACAGACTTGTTAGCCGACAAGGCGGTCCAACAGATCCTGAGTCGCGATCCATCGAAACCGATGCTGCTCTATCTGGCGTTTAATGCCATCCACGGACCGGTGCAGGCACCGCCGGATTATCTGGCAAAGTATGCCTCCATTCCCGATCTCAACCGGCGCACCATCGCGGCATCGGTGAATTGCATGGATACAGCCATCGGTCGCGTGCTTGCGGCCTTGGACAGCGCGGGCATCACCAACAACACCCTCGTCGTGTGGTTTGGCGACAATGGCGGAGATGAAACGAAGGGGTCACTCAATGACCCGCTGCGCGGGACCAAGGGCGACGGATACGATGGAGCCATCCGCGAACCCGCTGGAATCCGCTGGCCCGGCGTGTTGCCCGCAGGGGTAGTCAGCCATCAATACATCTGGGTGGGCGATCTTTTCCCCACAATTTGCGCCGCAACCGGGGTCACTGCGCAAAACACCAGACCCTTCGATGGTCTCAATCTCTGGTCAGCTTTGCTCTCAGCCAGCAACACGATGGCCGTGCCGCGCCCGGTACCGCTGGTCACGGGTAGCTCGATTCCCGTGGCTTTTAGCACCTTCATGGATCCGGTGCATGGCGGCAGCAAGGTGTTCAAACTGATCCGCAGCCGCATCGGCACCAACACGGTCAACGAGTTGTTCAATATGAGCGATGATCCTTATGAGACATCGGATCTGATGCTTGTCGGAAATGCTGCGGCCTATTCCGGTATTCTCGGGTCCCTGACCACGGCGATCACGGGCATCGCCGCAGAAACCTATCCGCCCTACATCGGGCCGCCGCTTATCACCTACACCGTGGCGCAGGGTGGCTCCATCACGCTTTATGCGCCATTCACCTCCTACAAGGCACCCACCGTCCAATGGCGGAAGAATGGCGCGAATATCAGCGGTGGAACCGCGACCCAGATCACCGATACCCTGGGCAATCTTGTCGTGGGCGCCTACACCGCCACGCTCGATCTATCCAATGTATCGACCTCGGTTGCCGGCACTTATGATGTCGTCATCTCCAACATCAGCGGCACTACCACGAGCGCCTCCGGCCTACTCACGGTAGGAACCGGCGGACCGGTGATCTCATCCGTCGCAACCGGCCCTACGGATCCAACCTATCTCGATAACGTGTGGGTGACCGCCGCAGTTCAGGCCACTACCGGGCAGTCCTTGCAAAGCCTGCGCCTGTCCTACGATAACGGAGAGAGACGGGCTACCACGGTGTTTTCCGAGACGATGCGCACGGCAACCGCCCAACCGTGGACCGGCGACCTCTGCGAAAACCCGTGGACCGTTACCGCAACCAACGCAAACAATGTGCGCCAGACCACCGGAGCCAACCACTCGGCCACCGACAACCCGTGCGGTCTCGAATTCAACAAAGGCACCGCCAATCTAGCAGATACAATGGTGGCGACCACGAACCCCATCAACACGGCCGGCAACACCACCTCGGTCGAATTCTATCTGGCTACGCTGGACTTGGAGACCGGAAACGGTTGGGCCTTCCAGGTTTCACCTGACGGTGGGGCAACCTACACGACGCGTCTGGGTGACCGAAGCGGCGCGAACCACGCCTACCAACTCTATCACTACGATCTCGCGCCGGATGAGCGCACCACAAATCTGAAACTTCGCTTTCAAATGTCCGGCAGCAACCCAGGACCGGGAGTCCCTTCACCCCACGTCCGGGTGGATGACATTCTGGTGGTGAGCACCACGCCCGGCGGTCCGGTGACCGTGGCCATGCTCGACGACGGCCAACACGGTGATGGCGCGCCTGGCGATGGCATCTACGGCGGAATGGTCCCGGCGCAGGCCGGCACCACCACGGTGACGTATCAAATCACCGCCACCGGCGGAAACGGATCGTCCACGACCAGTCCCGTGGCGGGAAATCACAGCTATACCGTGAACGCATCCCTAACCAACTCCACGATCAAAAGCCCTGAATTTCTCGGTATTCCCACCGATGACGGCATCACGCTCAATGTGGTGGCCACATCTGATCAAGTCGCCTATGTCGAATACGGCACCGCCTCGGGTGCCTACACGACCGCGACACCAGCCATGCTGTTTTCCATTGATGCGTCGAAACCGGAATTCTACAACCCCATCGAGATTCCGATCACAGGACTGCAATCCAACACACGATACTATTACCGCCTCAGGCATCGCGCCACGACAGCCACCGCGTTTGATGAACGTGGCGAACGCAGCTTTATGACAGCGAGACCTCGTGGCGTGCCGTTCGTTTTCACCGTCACTGCAGATCCGCACCTCGATGTTAACACCGATGTGCCGCTATTCACCCAGGCGATGGCCAACATCAGCGCCGATGCTCCTGATCTTCATATCGACCTCGGCGACATCTTTATGACCGATAAGTTGGCAGATGGGGTGACCGGTGTGCCACCGGAATTCGGTGGTGGTTTTTTTCCGAACCAATCCCGGGTGAACGACCGCTCGCTGATGTTACGCGATTTGTTTGCGAGAACCTGCCACTCGATTCCATTTTTTTACACGCTGGGTAACCACGAGGCCGAATACGGCTACCTCTTCAACGCCGCTGCGGACAAACAGAACAACATCCCCGCCTGGGACCTCAAGGCGCGCAAAGCCTTTTTCCCAACCCCTGTGCCAAGTACGTTCTACACCGGCAACGCCAACCCGAAAGACTACTCCGGAGGCACTCTTGGATTGTTAGAGGACTACTACGCCTGGGAGTGGGGGGACGCCTTGTTCATCGTGCTCGATCCTTTCTGGAACACCACCGAGAACCCCAACCAGGCGAACGATGCCTGGAAATGGACGCTCGGCAAACCCCAATACGACTGGCTCCAGCAAACACTGGAAAACAGCAGCGCGCGATACAAGTTCGTCATCCTGCACCACATCATCGGCGGCAGCACCACGCTGGCCGATGGCACCACGCCCAACATAGCCGCGCGCGGCGGCATCGAAGTGGCGGGCAACTACGAATGGGGCGGGCTCAATGCTGACGGCGTGACCGACGGTTTCGCCTTCCACCGTCCCGGTTGGTCCATGCCAATCCACGACTTGCTTGTGCAAAACAAGGTGAACATCGTCTTTCACGGCCACGACCACCTCTATGGTTATCAAACGCTCGACGGCATCGTCTATCTCGAATGCCCGCAACCCGGTACCGCCAACTTCACTGAACTTGGCAGCGCCGGCGACGGCAAATACTCCATCGGCACCCTACAGCCCAATTCCGGCCACATCCGCGTCACCGTTGCCCCCGATCACGCGCAGGCCGAGTATGTGCGCGCCTACCGGGCTTCAGATGAAACAGCCACACGCCACAACCGCGAGGTGAGTCACAGTTTTACCATCGAGCCGCGGGTATTCTCGCCCGCAGAATTCACTGCTAATTCGGCTGGCGCGGCCAGCTTCCGCTGGAACGCCGTGGCTAACAGAGCCTACGCTGTCCAGTGGTCGCCCGATCTTGTGAACTGGACGACCATTGATACCGTGACCCCCGGCGCGGTTAACACGAACGCAACCTATAACGATACGAACTATGGTCGCACCAGCCAGCCAAGATCGTTTTACCGAGTGAGCCACACCCCATGATCCCGCCCGCAACCATCCTATTTATCTCACTGTTCCTGGAAGTTGGCACCGGCCTGTCGCAGACTCAGCAACCCGCCGCTTCGACGAAGCCTGGTTTCACCCTGGCAGACCTGAAGGCGCAGATTCAACAGGACAGGGACGGCGTCTTTCTAATGGAGCTTTCCGACATCATCCATACCGCAACCGATCCGGAAGTGCGGGGCTTATTGCAGGGTCAACCAGTGGCCACCACCGCGCAGGTGACTGCCGAGGCGCAGGACAACGCGGGCGCGAGCCGCCTCCGCCTCTTCCGCAGTCAAATCCTCTGTTGCGCGTCCCATCTCCGGCAATACTGCGTTTCTGTGGAATGCGTTGGAAAAGCGCCGACTTTCAAGGATCGCGCGTGGGTCAGAGTCGTTGGCACCCTGTCCTACCAGTCGGAGGATGGCAAAGTGATTCCTTTCATTCTGGCTAAGGAGGTCAAGGAGATCGCCTCGCCCCCCAATCCACTGCTGAAATAGTTGTTCTCAGCACTCCATTCGGTGTAGTCACCTCCTTCTCCGGGGCATCTACACCGTAGTTTCGGGATGTTTTTTGCGCAGTCAGGTTTGGTTTTCGTTGGTTACTGACAATACCATACAACCGGCCACTGATGCAGCCGGCCGGTTCGATTTAATCTCCTTGGAATTATCCGCCTGACACCATGAAATCCCACTTATCCGCATTTCTTTTGTGCACCATTGCCGCATTCGGTTATGAACGCTTGGAAGGGCCCACCGAACTGCTCTTTTCTGACAAGGAGAAGGCCTTCAGTGGCTATACGCTCTTTGGCGTCGGCAGCCGGACCTTTCTGCTCGATATGGATGGCCGCGTGGTTCACACGTGGCCGGTCGGGACCAATCCGCACTTGTTGGAAAACGGCAACGTGCTTGACGCGTCGAAGGATGATCCGAGCGGGTTCCAGGGGTTCAAGGAGGTCGATTGGGACGGCAAGACCGTTTGGGAATACACTGAAAAGCGCGAGGGCTATGCCCCGCATCATGACTGGGTGCGCATCTTCAACAAGGCTCTCAACGCTCCTTGCACGCTTTATATTGCCAACAAATCCATCACCGACGACCAGGCGATCGCCGCCGGCGCCGACCCCAAAAAGGGACCCTACCGCGAGGGACAAATGGACGCCATCGTCGAGGTGGATATGCAGGGCAAGGTGGTGTGGGAATGGTGGTTTTTCGATCATGTCGTGCAGGACCTCGATCCCGCGAAACCCAATTACGTCGGCGTGGGTAAAACCATCGCGGACCACCCGGGGCGCATCAATCTCAACATGCCGGGCAAACCGTTGAAGCGCGATTGGTTGCACTGCAACTCACTCGACTACAACGCAGAGTCCGGCCATTTGGTTATCAACTCGGTGCAAGGCGAGTTGTATGTGATTGACCATGACGGCACGTTCGTTGCCGGCGACGCACCGACCGGCATCGCCAAGGCCGCCAGTCCTGCGGGTGACTTCCTTTACCGATTTGGTGATCCTGCCCGTTATGGGCAGGGCGATCCTCCGCGGGTGCTTGAGAACTGGGATTCCGCCACATCCGGGCACAAACAAATGGGTGGCGCCCATGACGCGCACTGGATTCGCCCCGGTCTGCCGGGAGCCGGACACTTGATGGTTTTTAACAACGGCCAGTATCTCTATCAGCGCACGCCGCAGTCGTCGGTTTTGGAAATCAACCCGTTCCTTAACGCCACAGGCCGCGATTCCGGCAAATACGTCAATCCGCCGCTGGCAGGCTACCGGCGCGAGACGTACGACCACGACACGCACAATGAGCCACGCCAGGTTTCCAACCAAATCGTCTGGAGTTATCGCTCCGTCAACAGCCATAACTTCTTCAGTCACATCGGCTCCAGCGGCCAACGCCTTCCAAACGGCAACACCTTCATCTGCTCCAACACCGAAGGGCATTTCTTCGAGGTCACCACCGAGGGAAAATTGGTATGGGAATACATCAACCCAGTCACCCGAGATGGGGCTGTAAAGATGTTGGGCGACGCTCTGCCGATGACTAACTCCGCGTTTAGAGCCTTCCGCTACGGCGCGGACCATCCCGCATTCAAAGGCCGCGAACTCGCCCCGCAAGGAACCATCACCGACCGTGCGGCCCAAGGCATCGATGTCCAGCCCAAGCGCCGTCCCCCCGGTGACCGCCCGCCCGGAGGAGGCGACCGGCAGGGCCGCCGCGGGCCTGGCGGCGGGCAAGGCAATGGTGGCCGCGGTGAAGGGCGCGGCGACGGACAGAACGACCCGAATCAAGCAAACGGCAAGCCATAACCTCATAACCCAAACTTCTCCTCCTGGCCGCCACTACCGCCATGAAACCGATCATTACCACTCTATTGGCAGGTTCGTTCGCCCTGCTCCAGGCGGAAACCTCATCACCACCTAACTTCGTGATCGTCCTCGGCGAGGGCCACGGGTGGAGCAGCACCTCGGTGCAGATGGACGACGCCGTGCCGGGCTCGAAGAGCAGCCATGCACGCACACCTAATATTGAGCAACTCGCACGGGACGGGATGCGCTTCGCGGATTTCTACGCTGGCTCGCCACGCTGCACGCCGTCGCGCGCCGCGCTGCTCACGGGCAAGAGCCCTGCGCGGCTGCACATGACATTCGTCGGCGAGGGCAAAAATGACAGCGGTGACAATGCCAACAGGCGTCTGCTGCCACCCGCGGCGTCCATGGAACTTGCCGC
>Ga0194037_1001264_pt1 | contig 18488 bp, 12 predicted proteins | sample JunL306m_MetaG_FD_148653 | JGI IMG/M metagenome (GOLD analysis project Ga0194037, IMG submission 148653) | Anoxic zone freshwater microbial communities from boreal shield lake in IISD Experimental Lakes Area, Ontario, Canada - Jun2016-L304-6m | ecosystem: Environmental > Aquatic > Freshwater >...
AAAATAGCTTCACTTTCAGGGTCAAGGGCACTTGCTGCTTCATCAAGTATAAGTATGCGGGGCTTAGTTAATAAGGCACGAGCTATGGAGAGTCGTTGTTTTTGTCCACCACTCAGGTTAGCAGCATTTTCTTCTAAAAAGGTATCATAGCCTTGAGGTAATCGTTCGATAAACTCATCGGCTCCAGCAATTATTGCTGAATTAACAATTTCTTCAAAGCTGGCATTAGGTCTTGCCATCGATATATTTTCTCGGACAGTGCCTCTAAATAAAAAATTTTCTTGAAGTACGACACCTATTTGACTACGCAGATGCGCTAAGTCAATTTCTCGAGCATCGATGTTATCAAATCGAATAATGCCCTCTTGTAAGTTATAAAGTCCCTGAATGAGCTTGGTAAGAGTCGTTTTTCCTGAGCCACTGCGACCAACTATCCCAACTATTGTTCCAGAATTAATTTTGAAACTAGCTCTATCTAGTGCTGTTGCACTAGCCCCAGGATAACGAAAAGTTACATCTTGAAAGGATATTTCACCAATCAGTTGAGGTCTTAGCCCCCCTGCCCCCAAACGACCTTCAGGTTGTCGATTCATAACTTCACCCAAGTATCCAACTGATAAAGCTGTTTGCTCGTATTCGTTTATTAAGCCAACTAGAGCCAGTAAGGGTGATACAACACGACCCGAAATCATTTGGAAGGCAATTAAGGCACCCATAGACAAGGAGTTATCAAAAACATCTTGGGCACCTAAGATAATAATAGTTACGGGTAATAATTTACCCATAAAATCGGTTATAACTCCACCTGTTAACCCCAGTTTAGCTACTCGAAAATGCATAGTAATGGATTGAGCTGAAATCTGATCCCATGTTCTTTTATGTGAAGGTTCAATGGCAAGGGCTTTTACGGTTCTCATGCCATGTACGGTTTCCACTAACATCGATTGGCGTTTACCTTCTGCTGTATAGAGTGCGTTAAGACGAAATCTATAAGTAGGTAGCATCGCAAGAATGATGCCTGCAATAATGAGTGTAAAGACTAAAGTGACAATCGCAAGTTTGGGTGAGAATGAAAATAGGATAGGTAGATATATTAATAACCCTAGTAGATCAAGGGCAGTAAAAAGCACGCGTCCAGTTAGAAAGTTTCTAATACTTTCTAATTGTTGCATGTGTCGTGTGATGACACCTGCCGTTGTTGTTTCGAAATAATCTATAGGTAAAGATAATAAATGAGCAAAAGTGCGACGGGTTAATCGCATATCTATTTTATTAGTTGCTGCTAGCAGTAAGAGTTGGCGTAAATAGCCAAATAGCGCTTCAAATATCAGCGCAATAATAATTCCAATGCCTAATACCCAAAGTGTAGAAACACTCTGATGCACCAAAACTTTATCAATAACTAACTGAAAAAACATAGGTGATGCTAAAGCTAAAAATTGCATCACGATAACTGCAAGAATAATATCTCTAAAGGCCGATTTTTGTTTGAGGATTTCGGGCAGAAACCACTTTAGACTAAACGGTTGGTCGGTATCTGTTAGTGTATAATCACGTTTAAGAAAGAGTACATCTCCTGCCCAGATATCACAAAAAGATGCTTTATCGTGATAAGTGATCGTAGTATTGCTAATCGCAGGATCAAGAATTCCGATTTTATGCTCAGTATCTTGCTGACATCCCACAATAATAACGCTACCACCCTGACGTGATTTTGCTAATATTGGAAAAACACCATTTTGGGCTAGTAGATCATCCCAAGATAATTTTGAATATTTAGCTTTTAAACCGATGTCAGTGGCAATACGAAGCAATAATGTATCATTAGGCTCTTCTTCTCCAATAGCGTACTCTTGTATTAACCATTCTGGATTTATCTGTAAACCGTGATGTTGAGCAATCGCGGTGAGGCACTGTATGCTGGTTTGGGATGATTTATCAAACATAAAAGTGATTATGGAGTTTTAATCGCTAATTATAGTTAATTTTCTCATTTAGCTTTTGTTAATTAGAGCTTAAAAATGACTTTAGCTTAGCCAATAAGCTGACGAAAAACTATTTTGTCTGTAGATAACCATTGAATAATAGAATGAAAAAATACTGATCACACTAAATCTTCTTTACTATTTGTTCGTACTCCTAATTACGTAAACTAGCTATCCACATTTCAATATTTTCGGCTTTGTATTTTTCCTTAGCACTTTATGTAAATCTGTATTACCAACAAAAATGATCAAATCTAATTCACTAACAACACCTAAAGCTTATCACTTAAATATCGCCTTAATAAATCAAGGGATAATAAAGCCGCTTGATTTTGCTTGCGTTGTATTGAACCAGCAATTGTATGACGTGTTTTATGTAAGCCTGTATCTGTTAACAAAACAACATACATTTCTACCGACTTTTCTTTGCTGTGCAAGCAGTCTTTATCACCGGTATAAAACTGCAGCAACACATAATCAATGACACAATTTTTTTTGTACTCATAAGCCATAGTTTCTAAAACAGACATGACATCCATGACTGCATCAGATTTAATAGATGATTGCTGATAACTTGAACTAAACAACCAATCATAGCCTATACATTTTGCAGCTAATAAACCATGACTGAGCGTTTCAATAACACCTAAAGTAATGTTACGAGTTGTCATCTGTTTATCTATTTCAAAGACCAGATCACCCGTTACTTCACCTAAACCATCAATAGCGAAGACAAAATCGCCTAAGCGCTTTGAAAAATCATCAATTAAAGCAAGCATCTGTTGCTTAGGATAATCAGATGGAAAAAGTAATTTAATATGGACATCGTCCGTACTGGCACGAAAGCCCAATTGAACTGATGAGGGTATTTCTATGGTGTTAATCAATTCTTGTAATGCAGACTCACCTGCACCAAAAGTCTTAATAGTAATTAAAGAACCTGATTCAAGAGAAAATCTTTGTGGCAATGAAGACAGTACCTGTTCCTGGAACATATTCTTCATTTCAACAGGCACACCGGGCAAAAAAACAAACCAACAACGATTATGTTTTATAGAGAAGCCCGGCGCAGTTCCCCATCCATTATCAATTCGCTCTGCACCTTTAGGAAACATGGCTTGCTTACGATTTGATTCCGGCATATCACGCTTTCGGTTAGCAAAAAACTGAGCTATTTGCTCATAAGCTAGTTCATCAAATATTAATGGGGCATCAAAAGCCTCAGCAACCGCCTGCGCAGTTAAATCATCAATAGTGGGCCCTAAGCCACCGGTGCAAATACAACAATCGGCACGCAGAGCAATATCAGATAATAAAGCAATAAGTTCTGACTTATTGTCACCCACTGCAGTATGCCTAGTAACACTAAAACCAATATCTACGGCTTGTTGCGATAACCAAGCGGCATTAGTATCAACTATTTGTCCGGTAACTAACTCTTCGCCTTGAGAAAAAATTTCTAGTAATGGTTTCATTTTATAAACTCATGGATTAGTAGATTATGCCAAACTGGCAATGATAATAAACTTAACGCCGTGGTCACCGTTACTGTCATCGCATATAAGGCACTATCTAACTTATAACGATCACAAAAGACCACACCCAACACCATACTCGGCATAGCCATATCCATCACAGCAGCAGCTTTAAACTGTCCCGACATGGGTAAGTAATAGGCTACAATTGCAGCAAATAAGGGCATGAATAGTATTTTAATTAAAACAACTGGCAGTACATAAGGGATATTTCTAATTTTAATAGCCTTCCAACTTAAGGCTAATCCTAACGAAAACAACATTAAAGGCACGACAGCTGAGGATAGTTTTTGTAGAGTACCCAGAAACCAATCTGGTGCTATAACGCTATTTAGATTTAGCAACACAGCCAATGCAGCAGCCCAAAAAGGCGGCGCATTGAGAAAAGACAAGGTTGATTTAGGTTTTTCAGAATCATCAACACCATAATGCCGAACTATCATAATACCAATGGTAAACAAAAAAGGTGCTGTCGCGAATAAATCCATTTGTATCGCCACTGAACGCGCCCAACTCCCAAAGGTTTGCTCTAAAACCGGCAAGCCCAGATAAGTTACATTAGGGAAAGCAGCCGCAAGCATCATGGCACCTAAACGTTTATGTTCAAACTTGAATAGCGTTCCAACTGCCCAAATGCAGAAAATGGCAAAGCCAATACTACTAATACCCAACAAGCTAAACTGAAAAGATTGCAAACCTATATTAGCCGTCCATAGCACGTCCAACACCATAGCTGGCAATAGTAAATAATAAACAAAAGTCGTTAAAACGGTTCGAGTTTGTTCGGCTTCTAATCCTGCAGGTTTTAGCAACCGCCAAATAACACCGCTAGCCATTAACAGTGTCATTTGTACTAATGTTGAGTTCATAATGTTCGTAATGAGTTAAAATTGTGAATATTGATTCAAAGTAAAATCAAGTTACTGTAAGATATCGCCTTATTTCAGTGTTACTGACTGTTGATGATAACATTACTGCCCATTCGTTTAGTTCAATAATTTGAGAATAATATGAGAAATTTTTTAAAATATTGCCGCTTAAGCTTCATCATATCCCTATTAAGCTGTAATGCTGTTAAAGCTGGCACTGATAACCTTGAATTAATATCACCACAAGATGCATCAGCCTTAGCCGCTGAAAAAAAAGCAATCATAATAGATGTGCGTGAAGACAGTGAATGGAATTCTGTTCATATCCCTGGTGCTTTACACATACCTTTAGCGCAATTAAGCAATCGCTTACCTGAACTACAATCCTATAAAAATAGCGCCATTATTACACAATGTCGTTCTGGTGCACGCTCTGCAAAAGCCCTAGATATACTCAAGTCAGCTGGCTTTAGTCATGTCCAAAATATGGAAGGCGGCCTAATCGCTTGGAATAAAGCAGGCTTAAAAACTCAATAAATATTAGCCACACTATATGTGTTGCTTATTTCATAATCACTACAATTCATTACACTATGGCTTTTATATCAAGCAAACCTATTCCCGTCCGTGAACGCTTAATTATGGCCTTGGATGTTCCCAGCATACCCGAAGCAATGGCCTTAGTTGAAGAACTCGGCGACTCTGTTATTTTTTACAAAGTGGGCATGGAGTTGTTTATGTCAGGGGATTACTTTGGATTTATTGAATGGCTAAAACAACAAAACAAAAAAGTGTTTGTCGATTTAAAGTTTTTTGATGTGCCGGCAACCGTGGGACGTGCTATCAAAGCTTTAAGCAGCAAAGGCGTTGATCTAGCCACCATTCATGGCAATGACGCTATTATGGAAGCAGCTGCTAAAGAAAAAGGTAATCTTAAAGTACTTGCAGTAACCGCCTTAACTAGCTTAGACCGTGGCGATTTAGATGATTTAGGCTTTCAATGTGATGTACGCGAGCTAGTCTTATCAAGAGCAAAACGAGCACTACAAATAGGTTGCGATGGCATAGTGTCATCTGGACTAGAAGTTGAAATGCTAAGAACAGAGCTCGATCATAAATTATTAGTCATTACACCCGGCATCCGACCAGTTGATAACCGTGAAGAAGACGATCAAAAACGCGTCGTCAGTGTCGAAATGGCTATGCAAAATGGCGCTGATTATATCGTGGTTGGCAGACCTATTCGTGATGCTGATGATCGAAAAGCGATGGCGGAGAAAATACAAAGCCAAATTCTTGCACAATTTGCAATTCAATAAGATTTTAAAAGCCAATGACTAAAGTAGAACCCACTATCGCCTTTAGCCTTTAGCCTTTAGCCTTTAGCCTTTAGCCTTTTAACTTACACCCCAAAGCTTTTGCCCATCCTTATGATGCATTTTGACCCAGCCTTTACCTCCTCCTATGTAGTCGCTTTTATAATGGGCTTATTTAGCAGTATGCACTGTATTGGCATGTGTGGTTCTATCATAGGCACACTAACTTTAAGTTTAAGTCCCGAAATACGCAATAATAAAAAAAACTTACTGCCTTTTGTTTTTAATTATAATTTTGGCCGTATTACTAGCTATACAATAGCGGGCGCAATGTTGGGTGGAATAGAGTTATTACTCACTCTACCGCTAGGTGAAGCACATGGTCATCGAGTTTTACAAATCATCTCTGCGTTATTTATGGCAAGCGCAGGGTTATATATTGCAGGCTGGTTCCCTCGATTTGCTTATATTGAAAAAACAGGTACCTTTTTTTGGAAAAAAATAGAGCCTCATGGACGTAAATTAATCCCCGTAAAAAATCTAACAAACGCCTATCTATTTGGCATGGTTTGGGGTTGGTTACCCTGCGGATTAGTTTATGCAGCCTTAACATTAGCAGCAACTACTGGTGACCTAACTAAAAGTGCATTAACTATGTTCTCATTTGGTTTGGGTACTTTACCTGCTGTAATGGGTGTTGGAATAATGACACAAGCTTTAACTCGATTATCAAAAATAACGAGATTTAAACAAGCGATAGGTTTGTTTATGATTATTCTGTCATTATTTGCGGGTTTACCTTGGCTTAACCCTATGGCTTATACGCATATGTCTACTCACTGAGGAAGTTTATCATGAGTCATTTTGATATGATTATCGGCCAATCCCCATCCATAGAGTCATTAATTCGTAGCGCCAAAATGGTAGCCGCAACCGATGTCACCGTTTTATTACAAGGCGAAACAGGCACAGGTAAAGAAGTTTTCGCTAATGCCATACAAAAATCCAGTGCTCGTGCAGACAAAGCATTTATTACCTTAAACTGTGCAGCCCTTCCAGAGAGTCTCATAGAATCAGAATTATTTGGCCATAAAAAAGGCTCCTTTACCGGCGCCACTGCAAATACACAAGGTCTTTTTAAAGCAGCTGATGGGGGCACTCTATTTCTGGACGAAATCAATTCTCTACCTTATTCTATACAAGCCAAATTATTACGCTTTTTAGAATCAGGTGAATGCTTAGCCATTGGTGACATAAAACCCTATCATGTTGATGTACGCATTATTGCGGCTACCAACACCGATCTACTTAATTTAGTCACTGCAAAGGAATTTAGGGCGGATTTATATTACCGACTCAATGTAGTGCCATTAGAATTACCCTCTTTAAGTCAACGTAGCGATGACATCGAAGCGCTCATTAATCATTTTATGAATATGATGGCAACTACACATGCTATGGAGAGCGCAAAACTTAGCAAACCAGCTTTAAAGGCACTTAAAGCTTACCCATGGCCCGGCAATATTCGTGAATTACGTAATTTATGCGAAAGGTTGTGCATCTTGATGGCCGGAAAAACCATCGAATTTGAAAATTTACCTCCAGAATTTATTAATACTTTCTCACCACCAACTACTTCATTGCATTTACCTGAAAGAGGTATAGAGCTTGATTCACTAGAAGCCGATTTCATTCATCAAGCCCTTAATCGAACTAAAGGTAACAAAAGCAAGACCGCTAAGCTATTGGGACTTACTCGAGACACCCTAATATATCGCATGCAAAAACATGGCTTACATTGAACTATGTTTTTTTGGAATCGAAACTCATGAATTTTGACTCTGTAATTTGATGTAGAAATGAATTCGCCCCTACAGTTTTTCTAATCTTTAGCTTTGCTTGGCGAGATTCAAGATAATCTGACATGATTAGAGGGGGATTGGGATATGCGGAGAACTCTTGACTGAGTTAGGGGTTTAAGGTGGATAAGCATAGCCAAAACATCATTATTGCCTGATGCTTACTGCTTATCCAGCTTACAAACTTTAATGTTTTATGACAATAATTTTGCTCGCTTCATGACTTGACGTAAATCAGGTAGTGTTTGTTTAATATATTGTTCATCTAGCATTGGATATTTTCTTCTTATAAGATAAATAACTTCATCGTAATGATGTTTCTTAATATCAAAATCTATCGCTTGGCATCGACTTAAAATAGCCGATGTCAATGTTTTATTAAGAGGTCTTTCTTTGGTGGTATTGACGATCAATATAAACAAGGCATTAAGTTCTTTTGAAACTTTTTCCAAACTTACCTTATAAGCATCCTGTCTTTTCTCTGACAAATTATGAAACTCATCAATGATAAAACAACGATCCCAAGCTTTCTTATCACTCGAATTAAGATTATTGTCAGCACCCTCATCTAAAACAATATTACCCGTTTCTTTGATGGTATTGAGAATATTGGCTGCTGATGTTCTATCAAATAAATGACTATTTGCATCAAATATTGATACTTCTTGTGCAATCTTATGTGCATAGTATTCAGAAAATGTGGTTTTACCGCATCCTGGCAAGCCATGAAAACAAAGTACACCTCCGAGCTTATGTGATTTTTCTATAATAAACTCAAGTTTATTTTTTAATTCTGAATGGAATATAAACTGCTCCATTAATTTGCCCCTGCTATTAAACTGATTTTTTATAAAACTAAGACTTATAAGTTTACCGTTATAAAGCCAAAATTCCAATGCTTATGCTTAGTGTATTTATGGCTTAGAGTTTGTAACCTTGGTCATACCTATCTTAATAGGCAATAATCTCAGCAATGAGTAATGGGCAAGAATTGTCAAAACTCCAACGACGATAAAGGACTTAACTGTGTATTGTTACACCAAGCGTAGCTACGATATTATGACTATTACTTTGAAACACCGTAAAGTACTTTATAATCAATATACCAAATACAACTCTGCTTACTATAAGGTCTATCTATGAAAAAACACCATCGGCTATTTAAGGCTTTATTTCTAAGCTATTCTTTTATGCTCTGTATCAATTTGAGTTTTGCAGATGAACTGCAATACTATAATCAACGACCTAGTTATAACCAACTAGAGCAACGAGAATACGATCAGGACCAAAAATACTACGATCAACAGCAGCAAAGCTTTAATAGAGCCCCTATTTATAATATTCAGCCACCTCAATATGAAATGATGGCGCCTAACTCACCACCACCGCCACAACCAGAAATTATCATACAAGCACCTGCACAAGGTCTAGTCTGGATACCTGGCTACTGGGGCTGGCAAAATCGTTGGATATGGATTCCAGGACAATGGGTGCAACCACCTAGACCTAATGCTGAATGGAGGGAACACCGATGGCGACGCCATGAAGATGGAGAACGTTATCGCATGGAGCAGGGTGAATGGCGTTGATGATGGTTTAATAGCTTTTAAAACCTCACTACAGCCCTCCACTGCCGACAGTTAAGCATTTTTTAGATAAGAATAGACCAGCGCAGCGTAGTGGTGTTTCCGACATAGGAGCGCTTCTTATGCCGGAAACGCTTTGCTCGCTATCGCTCGAAAAGCCTTATTCCGGCCTACAGCTCAATAGAGGGAACACCGATGGAGAACGTTATCGCATGGAGCAAGGTGAATGGCGTTGATGATGGTTTAATAGCTTTTAAAACCTCACTACAGTCCTCTACTGCCGACAGTTAAGCATTTTTTAGATAAGAATAAGGCCAGCGCAGCGCGTAGTGGCGTTTCCGACATAGGAGCGCTTCTTATGCCGGAAACGCTTTGCTCGCTATCGCTCGAAAAGCCTTATTCCGGCCTACAACTGAATGGAGGGAACACCGATGGCGAGCGTTATCGCATGGAGCAGGGTGAATGGCGTTGATGATAGTTTAAAAAAAACGGGTGTTTTGCATACTCCCTATATCAAACGTGCATTATTGTAGACGGATGATTATATTAGAGCCTATTTATTAGGGCGTATGCTATACGCCCCTACCGGCCATACCACTACATACCTTATTCTTACCCAGAACATCTATCATACTCATAAGGGATATACTCTGCTCGCCACAAATTTTCTTCTACATAGCTTTGGATATCAATATCTTTCAAATGAAGCAAGGTAGCAGAGCCATCTTCTAATGCCTTAGACAAAACACGCGTCGCCACATAAACACTAATCTTTCTTAAATCTTTAATGGGCGGATAAATATAACCATCACTGCAATGATCTTTAATATAATCGGCTAAAGCATAGGCCGATTCTAAGATCATCCCATCACTAATTTGCCTACATTCACCCAATACAGCAGCCAAACCGACACCAGGAAATATAAAAGCGTTATTGCCTTGCCTAATTTCATAGCGTTTGTTTTGATAGATAACATCTGGAAAAGGGCTACCTGTTGCAACAATTGCACGACCATCTGACCATTTAATGATATCTTCGGGTGTTGCTTCACAATTTGAATTTGGATTAGAAAGAGGAAATATAATAGGATTTTCATTATATTCTGCCATCGCCTTAACGACTGACTCGTTAAATATACCTAGCGCTCCTGATAAGCCTAATAGAGCATGAGGTTTTAAGTGTTGAACCACTTCTAATAAGGTCGGTGTTTCGCCTTGCATTACCCATGTTTGATAAATATCTTTGGGTTGTGCAAAAGCTAATTTATAGTCTTCAATATCGTCATCTTCAATAATTAAACCATTTACATCGACAACATAAACATGTCGTCTGACCTCTTGCTCACTAAGACCTGCATTCAACATGCCTGTCCTTATTATACTAGCAACTCCAATACCCCCTGCTCCTGCTCCAACGACTACCACAACTTGATCGATTAATCGTTCAGCTTTTTGATGACAAGCGGCTAATAAGCCAGCGAGCGCCATAGCGCCTGTACCTTGTATATCATCATTAAAACAAGGAATTTCATTTCTGTAACGAGACAATACATCGAAAGCAACATCTTTGGTGAAATCTTCCCATTGAATAATAGCCTTAGGCCAGGTAGCTTTAACTGCATTGACAAACTTATCGACTAACTGGAAATATTCCTCGTTTTCTAAACGCTTGTGCCTGATACCTAAATAATGTGGGTCGTTAAGTAGTTTTTCTCGATTAGTCCCTACATCCAGATTAATCGGCAAACTCTGAAATGGACATAAGCCACCACCCACTGTATAGAGTGCCAATTTTCCTATGCAAATTGATAAGCCCCCCATACCCTGATCACCAATACCTAATATTGCTGATGCATCGGTAACAACAATCATACGAACATCATTAAGGGGATAATGTTGCATGATCTTTTCTGCACGATCTATATTTTGAGCGCATAAAGTTATACCGTGTGCAGTTCTATACAATGCACTAAATTGTTGAACTGCGAGACCAATAGTTGGGGTATAAACGATGGGCACCATTTCTTCTAAATGACACTCTAATAAGGCAAAAAAAAGCACAACAGATCGTTCCTGAATGGCTCTTAAGAACTGATACTTCGATATATCATCCGGTAACTTTTGATAACTAAAATAAAGCCGTTCAATTTGTTCCTCTAAAGTAGCGACAAAAGGTGGCAACAAGCCATCAAGACCCAAATCTATACGTTCTTGCAATGTAAAAGCAGTGCCTTTGTTTACTGCAGCCAATCTAAGCAATAACATGCCATTAATAGACACTTCCATGCTTCGATTGTTGTCTGAGTCAATTTTATAATCAAAATAGTCGCTTAATTTTGTCATTATTTAGTTTAGGTTAATTTATAAAAATCTACGTCATTATGATGAGATAGCAATATCGGTGCCATAACAAATCACTACTCTTAAGTTTGAATCTATTGATATTAAAAAGCTAGTTAGTACATTCATCACCTATGTACAGCTTAATAAAGATCCAATCAAGCCATTATTATGCATAATAAAGTAAACTGATATTTGATGTCAGGTGTATTTCATACTGACAAATACTTCTAAGCACCAATATATCGTTATTAAAATCATTTTTGCTCTATTTTAGTGCAACTATTACTTGGCAACCGAGCAGTAAAGATTGTTGCAGATTTTTTTATTTATTTCATCAATCCCATGTCTGACTCATATACCTCTGAAGCGATGCAATATATTGTCGGGTTACGCTAGCGCTAACCTGACCTACAAAAACCGTAGGCCGGAATAAGGCTTTTCGAGCCTAGCGAGTAAAGCGTTTCCGGCAATTCGATCGATGCGTAAGCCGGAAAAGCAAGCCCTCGCTATAAAGCGATGCAATATATTGTCGGGTTACGCTAGCGCTAACCTGACCTACAAAAACAATCAATACTTTGTTGGCATAATTATTGTTATGAATAATATAAAGTTATTTAATTCAACCTCAAAAACACTATGAAATCTTTACAACATACTATTCAAGGCGATAAAAGCAACTCAGCTTGGTTCAATGAATTTCTTATCAAGCTCTTAGAAGATCGTGATCGCATTGGTCTTACCGATATGATTCAACAAATTGATGCTTTAATTATTAATGTCGAAACGGGCTGTTCTGTGAGTTATGTCAGTGAACTCGCTTTAATGACACCTTATCATTATTTGGTTACTTTAGAGTCAGAATCATACTGGACACACGTTCTGCGTATCGACATGAACTCCCCTGATATTTTAGTAAGAGAAGTTAGAAACTCGAACACTCATGGAATTTTCCGTAGCCTTAACGAAGTCTACCCAATTGGTGCACATAAACCCAATTCTCGCTACATGGGTGAAATATTTCGTGTTAGCAACTTACAAGAAGTTGTCGAAATACAAAAGTCACGTGAAGTTAGGTTTTTTAATCAAGAACAAATCAATAAGCTAGAATTACCAGGAAAAATGGCGATTATTAAACCTTCACCTTATACACATAATATCGTCGGTTACTGGGAAAGACCTGACGAAAATCTGCGCGTTTATGCACTAGGAAATAGTGTCATCCTTTATGATGTAAACCAAGCTTATTTAAGATCTAAAGACATACAAAAGTCATTAGGGTTGGATCATTTAATTTTACCTGTCGATCATTTAGCCACCCGTGTTTATAGCCAGAACCGTGAAGTTGCTATCCTTGAATACCTCACCGTTTCAAGTTATTACTACTGGGGATCTTATGATATTGCAAAACAAAATTCTTCAACTAATGTCACTAAAAGCATACATTATTCAGATGAAAAACTATGTCCTGCCAAAGTATTTACTGCGGCTAACAATCCTTATTTCGTCAACCATCTAGTCGGACTGCCCTCCCCGACTGAAAACTTTGTGCGTAATTATGGCCCTAGACTGCACCATATTGCTCTCATTGTGGCTGATGGTGAAACCGCTGGGCAAGCAAATATTGATTATGTCGTTGATGCTATTCGTTCAAATGGAAAAGACTTCTTATTGGATGTTATAGGTTCTAAAGATGAAGGCTTAAAACAAATTTTCTCCAGTGCTTCAGAGCATTCTTCACTTATCGTAGAATATGTGCAACGCTTTGGTGATTTTGATGGTTTCTTTACTAAGAGCAATGTAGCTGAGTTAACTGCGGCTGCAGGTGTTGAAGAAAATTTACGTTTACTGCAAGCGGAAAGTGCTTAATAACTAAACTTACCATCATAGTAAAAACAATTTGTGCATAAATTACATCTAAGCTTGGCTATAATGCCACTAGACTCTACTATGGAGGCTGTTAACTAGCCTCCAATTGATATACGAGGTTACAATGTAGCGCCACTGAGGGGCTCATGAGACCCTCAGCTCTACTCTGCGGCCAGTTGCATGGGCTTTAATTGATATAGTATGGGGCTTAAGAGCGCAAGCCGGCTTAATAAATGATGCAAGCTGTTACTATGTAGCCCCCAAAAGGGACTCATGAGCCTGCACGCTCTGGTCATGAGCCCTGTTGAGGTATTCGTCACTGTCCAAGTGTACTTTTGTAGCCTGGAATAAGGCTTTCGAGCATATCAGCGTTCTCACTACTTAGAAAATATTTAAGTTATGGCTCTACAAACAAATAACACACCCATAGCTGGCGTTGTATTAGCCGGTGGTCGTGCTACACGCATGAGTGAGCAAGATAAAGGACTGATATTATTTAAAAATCAGCCTTTGATCAGTTATGCCTTAGAAGCGTTGAGTTCTGTTTGCCATCATACTTACATCAATGCCAATCGTAATCTCAGCGCTTATGAAGAATTTGGGCTAGTTGTTATTTGCGATCTAACCCAAAGTTTTGATGGCCCTTTAGCCGGTATCTTAACGACATTACTGCATACTGACACCGAACTATTAGTCGTTATACCTTGCGACACACCATTTTTTAAAGCAGAACATTTACAACGACTACTAGATTCTCGTGCCGAATACGATGCTGATATTGCCATCGCTTTTGATGGTGAGCAACTACATCCGTTATTTTTAGCTCTTAAAACTTCACTAACCGAAAACCTACAAGACTATTTGGCTAGTGGTCAACGCAAAGTTTCAGATTGGTTGCGACCGCTTAAGAGTGTTACTGTTGATTTTAGTGACGAGCCTAACATCTTTATAAACATTAATACCTCAGATGAATTAGCTGCACTGGAAGCTCAGTGATTGATAGAAATTTGGAGGATTAATTATTAACGGGGTTTCAAACCCAGTCCAGCGACCTCTTACACCACACTACAATCATACCCTATGACGTCGCCTTACTTTTTAGGGGCGACGACAGATTCGCCCAGTACATTCGCCTCTTTAAACGTGGCGAATGTGTCGCCCCTACAGTATAATCAGATGCTAGTCGGGGTTTATAACCCCGACCTAAACGTTTCAATGCCTAAATAACTTCCGAGATATTAATCGTTAGGAACTGGGTTTCAAACCCAGTCCAGCATCCGAGAACTTTTAAAAAGACATATAACTACTGTACTGCCTTCTGCGGCTCTGGATATTTAAAATACCGACTTTTATCAGCAGGCTGTGATTTTTCAGGCACCGTCTGTTTAGTATTATCTACCATTGGACGCGACACTTTGGCTGTAGGACTTAACTCAGGTTGTTTTATGCCCGAACTTGTTCCTGGCGTAACAGGTGTTTTAGCAACTTCTGGAACTGTTTTTTTGACAGGCATAGCGATCACTTTCGCGGGAACATCTTTAATTTGAGGATTACTTGCATTATTGCTGACATCTTTAGCTGATAACTTCGCCTCATTCATATTGAGCACTTTATTGGGAGTTGAGGTAACGCTAGTGGACGGGTCTTTTTTAATTGAGGGCTTAATTTCTGCCTTTGTCACTGGTACAGCAGGCGGCTGAATTAAAGCACTGTTACTTGTCGCTATTACAGGCTTTGGTTTCTCAGCACTAATAACTTTAGTGACAGGCAAAACTGATGGCTGTAAGGCAGTCGTATTTTTAGAAATAACTGGCTTTAATTTCTCAGCAGTGATTTCTTTTGCCACAGATAAAGCAATCGGCTCATCAGTATCAGCCAACATTTCTTTATTTTCTGGCTTTGCCTTCGCCTCTAAAGTTAAACCATTAATCAACGGTGACAAAGTAGGCTTTAAAAATTTCATTATTTGTACGGGTAATGAGCTAGTAAAGTGATAAAGCCCCGCATTTTCCCCCTCTACATAAGCAGTCATTACGCCAAAGTATTTTTCACCAATGAAGAAGGTAAAAGTAGCTGCACGACTAACAAACTTAGAATCTAAAAGTCGCCCTCCAGCAGCCCATATTTGTTTACGATGATCTCCTGTACCGGTTTTACCGCCAACGGATAATGCCTGACCCTTTGCATCAGTATAAATACCATTGAGTCTTGAGGCGGTACCCCCTTCAACAACACCCACCAAGGCGCCTCTTGCTACTTTGGCAATTTCTGGGGCAAATATTCTCTCACCCGGATCAACTGCCTTATTAAGTAAGGTTTCATAGGGGGTATCTTTTGCATAATGCAAACTATCAAATCGCACCACGGGTAATTTGACGCCATCATTAAGCAGAATACCGGTCAGTTCTGCTAGCGCCGCAGGCCTATCACCTGATGCTCCAATTGAAGTTGCATAAGACGGTGTAAGGGCATCAAAGGGATAACCTACCCGCTTCCATGCCGCATGAATTTCAATAAAAGCATCTTCTTCTAGCAAGCTCATAATTCGTTGCTGCTGTGCATTGACACGATGATTTTTAAACAACCAACGGTAAACTTCTTGGCGCTCATCGGCACTGGCAGCCATAATCTGCTCTTGAGTCGATTTAGGATGTTTAGCTAAATAAGCTGCCAACCATAATTCTAAAGGATGGATCTTGGTAATATAACCCTGATCTTGTAGATCAAATTTTTCGACTGAGTATTTATCAAATAAAGTGTCAGAATCTTCGTCATTAATCACTACAGTTTTGGCTAAATGCTCATTAAGAAAAGCATTTAAAGCGTTTTCATCTTTATCAGGATAGACAGCCCTAAATAACATACTCAAACGCGCAGGCGTAAAACCGACTCTGCCTGCTAACAGTGACATAACCTCTTTAGGGGTTTTATCTTTATATTTAGCGTAAAATCGTTGCAAATAAACACGTCCCTCGTTATCTGCAAAACGCTGTAAATATTCATTACGCCTAGGATCATCGGGACTATCCAGCCAACGAGCCAAGCCCTCTGGCTTATAAAGATGATGATAAACAACTTCGCGCATCAAACGTATAAACACTAAGTTAACTGAGTCCCTTAAAGCAGTCCGCACTGACATCATTTTGCCATCTTCATCAGGGGTAAAATTATTAAAATGATGCAAGCCACCTCCAGTGAAAAAATATTCGCCAGGACCTGAGGAATAAGTTCTATCAATGGCTCGATTTAACAAAGTTTCTAAATTTATTTTAGGCGTTGACCGCATTTGCTCTAAAACCCAGGCTGATAAATAATCTCTTGGATGCAGCTCAAGCTTATTCAAATCTTTAATCGATAAATTCTTATGCTTTTGATAGACATCGGTGACCAATTCAAGATAATGCACCATAGTACGTAGCTTAGAAGTAGAACCTAAATCGATTCTGATACCCTCATTAATATCTAAAGGCTGATCATAATTATCGGTCTGAACCCGCAATAAATTACCGGTATTGCTCCGTTCAAATAACATCAAACTATAGACGATAGGCTTAAGATCAGTGTTTTCATTAAGCAGATGAAATCCCAGTATGCCGGCTTTACGTGCAGCTTCTGGCTGACTAAGTTGCTTTAGTGCATCAGTGACTGCTTGTTGGGTGTCGAAATCTAAGGTTGTTTTAGCCGTTAAATCGAAACGATCGAGTTCATAATTTGATCTAACGCCCAGCGCTTTAGCTAAACGCGTTCGCAATACATTCTGGGTCTTTTTTTCGGCCATAAACTTGGTGGGTTCATTAGCTGAATGATTCGGTCGAACTGTCGAAAGCTTTAAAGCCGCATCTCGCATGCCAACAGACATAACGCCTTGTTCGGTCATGACGCGTAAATATCGATCGGTGAGTCTTTGCAAAGCATCATAACCGCGCCCAAGAAAATAGGAGGGTCTTCTTTGTGATAACAGTATGTTCAATACTTGTCGATAAGCGAGTGCTTGTTGTGGAGTCACTTTCTTGGGTGGTTTTAAAGCATCTGCTTTAAGTAAAATATTAGTCTGCTCGAAATCTGCATTAAACCAAGCCGATAAGCCATCACCCAAACCGTGTACTTCTCCGAGCTGAGGTGTAGCGGCTAATGGCATTGAGTTCAAATAGGACAGAGCTATTTCTTCTCGCATTTTAAGTGTATTCGGGCCCATTAAATAAGCTCGCACCGAGGCTGTGCCCATCTGACGAAACTTATCTATAATAGAATTGGTGTAGCCATTCTTTGAATGGCGATACTTTTCTAGCTGAGTCGCAAGCGTACTTCCACCCGGTACTGCACTGGTTGCACCTAATTTATTAGCCATTAATTGCAAACCCGCATAGCCAAGTCGATCCCACTCAATGGCAGGATTAACTGTACTATTATCGTCACTTAATAATTCTCTATTTTCTATAAATAATAAAGTATCAAGAATTAACGGTGGGATCGCCTTAAAGTTGGGGTATCCATGAGCAGGAAACAGGCTATTAAAAACGATTTGATCATTTTTGTCAGTAATACGAAGTCCTGCCTGACTTTTTTCATGATAAATCGAAAATAAACCATAATCTGCTAACTCAGCCATCATCGGCGAAATACTAGCTTGTGAAGTCACACTAAAACCGTTGATTTTTAAATGACCAATGATATCTGGCAATGAGGTATAACCTAGCCTTTCATCATAAGGCCCATATTCAGGAAAACGAATAGAGGCACTTGACCCGGGTACTAATTTATAGCTCAATTGCTCACTAATAGCCGATAAATATTGCGCTTGATATTTAGAGGTTCTAACCTCGTCACGCACTAATTTTGTTGCGACAAGACCAATAAGAGCTAATGCTAAAGCAATATACAAAGCTCGGAATGATTTTGCTTTTTTGCGGACAGGACGCCTACTCATAACAGCCACCGAGGCTTATTATAAGATAAAGTTCTCCAACAATTGGGGGCGCTTAAGATTAAGTTCTTAAGTAATGATTTCAAAATGATTAATTAGTTTTTTAATTGTAGCGTTAAAAGATTTGATAAAACTGAATACTTGTTATTTATGACTATTAAGTTAAGCTTTTGTAGGGGCGACACATTCGCCCTGTATCTTGGAT
>Ga0194037_1001266_pt1 | contig 18455 bp, 13 predicted proteins | sample JunL306m_MetaG_FD_148653 | JGI IMG/M metagenome (GOLD analysis project Ga0194037, IMG submission 148653) | Anoxic zone freshwater microbial communities from boreal shield lake in IISD Experimental Lakes Area, Ontario, Canada - Jun2016-L304-6m | ecosystem: Environmental > Aquatic > Freshwater >...
ACAATAGATTAAAGGATGGGTGGGTGGGGTGAGGTGGGATGTAAAGGATTAATTGGTTGTTTTTATAATCTTCGTTCTAAAAACACCTGTAATTTAGTCCTTGCAATGACCCCCTGCCTCCGCCAGCTGGCGGATTCTAAGACGCAGTATTTTACAGGATAACATAGAAACTTGGTCTTAAGCCCCCAGTAGGGGGTTTGGGGGTCATAAATAAAATGAACGAAGTTATTTTCATGGATATTTAAATTTTTTACACCCTAGCTGTAAGGGCTACTAGAATGATGGGCGTTATTGGCAGTAGTGAAGCACAGATGTTTATCCTGCCTTATGGGAAAAGAGATAGAAATATCCTAGTCCTGAAAAGATAAGGAAAAATAATGGAATGAAACAAAAAGAAAAAAGAATGGAACGCTGATTTCGCTGATATAGCGGATAAAAAAAACGGATTTAAAATCCCAATAAATGGGGATTGATTTTAAGAGCAAAATCATTCCGACTTGTCGGAATTCTAATCCGTATTAAATCCGCTTAACCCGCGAAATCCGCGTGCTATTCTTCATTTGTTTCATGAGAGAAACTATCGATAAAGAGCGGTATTTGATGTATCCTAAAACAACAATCCTAGCTTCACTCCCACATTATTCATCGTGGTTTTGCCGTTGTAGGTATAAGTTCCTAGTTCGTTGGTTTCGGTGAGCCTTCCCGAAAAGGATTGAACACCGGCATAAACACCAACCATCAGGGCCGTTTTGTAATTGATGCGATGCGAAACTCCAGCAGAAATCTTAATCAAAGCACCGCCTCCATTCGCCGAATTGAGTGCAAGAGCATATCCTGCATCCATACCCACAAAGGGTGCATTTCGTTTTGCTGACAATATACTTTGCAGACGAATGAAAAGGGGTAGAAATGAAATTGTTTGCTGCGGTGAAGCTATGGAAGTGCTGTTATAACCAATACCAGCAGCAAGAAACAGACTTTGTCCAAGCATCTTTTTATTGCCAAACATCAACGAGATTTGTGTGTTGGGCGACCAACCAAACGCATACTTTGCGTTAGAGATACCTGCCGTTAACTCCACCATTCCACCAAAATTGCCGGAAGCACCCGAAACCTCAGCTTCTTCTGTCTCGGTTTGCGATAATGTATCGGAATTTTGGTTTTCGGTAGCTTTGATTTCCGACAATTGAAACTGATACCGTGTACCATCTTTGGTAGTTAGCATAAGCATGTCGGCAGTTTTTAAAACTATTTTTCCAACATATACATCACCCGTTTTAAGAGTGATTTTATCAAGAGCATTGTTTTCTTGTCCACTAATGTGTATCGAAAACAACATGCAAGCAGCAAGAAGAACAAATATTTTCATTGATAGTATTGTTGGATTTTAATTGATGACTATTAAGAAATAAATGAAGAATAGAACGCGGATTTCCCTGATGTAGCGGATAAAAAAACGGATTTAAAATTTACTTCGTAAATTGATTTTAGTAGCGAAATCAAAAATGCTTGCATTTTTTCTAATCCATATTAAATCCGCTTAACCCGCGAAATCCGCGTTCCATTCTTAGTTCTTTTGTTTCATTACCTTCTCAGTCCTGTATTTTCAGGACTGAGATGCTACTGATTCAATCACTTCCTTGAAACTTTTCAGGAAAGTATTGGCATCAGATTTCGACAAGCACAAAGGGGGAAGCAGACGAACGATATTGGTACCACTTGCTCCCGTAAATATCTTTTTTTCAAACAATAAACGGTTGCGGATTTCTTTGGCAGCGTGGTCAAATTCAATTCCTATCATCAAGCCCAATCCTCTCACTTCTTTAATTTGTGGTATATTTTTCAGTTCATCAATAATATAGCTCCCAATTTTCTGGGCATTCTCTATCAAGTGTTCCACTTTAATAATGTCGAGCACAGCAATAGCCGCTGTACAAGCCAAATGGCTACCTCCAAAAGTGGTACCCAACAAACCGTGCGAAGCTTCAAAAAGCGGACTAATCAATACGCCACCGATAGGAAATCCATTTCCCATACCTTTTGCCACAGTGATTAAATCGGGGCGAATATCGGCATATTGATGCGCAAAGAATTTGCCGCTACGACCATATCCGGATTGCACTTCGTCCAATATCAGAATGGTTCCCGTGGCAGTACATTCGGCACTCAGTGCTTTCAGAAAATCAGCATCCGGTACACGAATCCCTCCTACTCCTTGAATTCCCTCAATGATTACGGCGCAAACATCCTTGTTTTTTAGCGATTTGCGCACTGAATCAATGTCGTTCAAAGCAAAGAAATCAACCTCAAAGCCTTCGTTAATCGGCGAAACAATCTTGGGATTGTCCGTCACTCTAACTGCCGCGGAAGTTCTACCGTGAAAACTCTTGTTGAAAGAAATCACTTTTTTCCGTCCGTTATGAAACGAAGCCAATTTCAAGGCATTTTCATTGGCCTCAGCACCTGAACTTACCAGAAACAATGAATAATCGGGATAACCTGAGGCTTTACCAAGCTTTTCTGCCAGCTCTACCTGCAATTTATTTTGCACCGAATTGGAGTAAAAAACCAATGTTTCCAGTTGTTGAGTAAGCTTTTGAACATAATAGGGATGCGAATGACCAATGGATATTACGGCATGACCACCATACAAGTCCAAGTACTCAATGCCTTGATTATCAAAAGTCCTGCAGCCTCTTCCTTTTGCTATTTCAATATCGAAAAGCGGATATACATCAAATAAATTCATAGATTTGTCCTTTCGTTTAATTAATTCAGTATGATAAAAATCAATGGTTCGTTATAAAAATACATATTATATTTATATTCAATAGTTTAACCATAGATTTTGAGTGTAATAGACTATATTCTTTTTAATAGAGTAAACGCAAAGTCGCGAAGTTTTAAATACCTTATAATCAATAAGAAGAGAAAGAACGCAAAGACAAAAACTTTCAGTTTTTCTTTGCGGCTTTGCAACTTTGCGACTTTGCGTTCAAAAAATCTTTTTTTATAACGAACTATTGAAAAATAGGAAATTTTTATTTCATCCTTCAATTTTGTGGGTTACAAAAGTAATTCAAAATTAAGAGACCCTCAAATAATTACAATTAAAAAAAATGATGTAATTTTACGCGGATTATTTCTCAAGTTTCTAAAAGCTAGTAAAACGTCAGACAATAAGCCCTATTTTTCAATAACCAATCAAAAAAACAATTGGAAGTTAACCAATTACCAATCAGTCATCATGGAGAAACAAGTAACTATTTTTTGCAAAAACACAAAGACTTATCACAATTACCCCTTGGGCACTTCGCTAATAGAAGTATTTGATGATTTGCAAATTGAATTAAAGTACCAAGTGGTGGCTGCACGCGTGAACTACAAAGTGGAAGATTTGAATTTCTTAATATACAAACCCAAAGACATAGAGTTTATTGATTCGAGCACCCCTTCGGGAATGCGCGTTTATGTCAGAACACTGTGTATGGTGCTTTCAAAAGCCATTTCGGAGCTTTTTCCTGCCGCCACACTTTGCATAGAACACCCCATTTCGAAAGGCTATTATTGCAAACTAGAAAATCTGGGACAATCTTTGACACCCGAAATTATCTCAGAAATCAAAGAACGTGTCAATTTGATAATTTCTGAGGGAAAACAAATTATTAGCGAAGAAAAACAGACAAGAGAGGTGATAGAATTGTTTTCAAATCAAGCCAATGACGAAGACCAAATAGCACTTTTCGAAACACTGGGCAATCCATATTGCCGTTTTTTCCGCATCGACGATTATATCGATTATTACAATGGCGTACTTCTGCCATCAACCAACTACCTGGATTTGTACGATTTGCAAATGTATTATGACGGACTGTTGCTTGGCGTTCCCAACCGCGAAAATCCTTTTGAACTTGAGAAAATCGTTTTGTTACCCAAGATGTTCGACATATTCAAAGAGTTTGTGGGCTGGAGCAAAATCATGAATATGAACAGTGTAGGCGAATTTAATGTGGCTTGCCGAAACAATCAATCATTCAATCTGATAAAGATATCGGAAGCTCTGCACGAAAAGAAAGTGGCCAAAATTGCAGACATGATTTCACAACGAACCCAGAAGGTACGTTTTGTATTGGTTTCAGGGCCATCATCGTCGGGCAAGACCACTTTCAGCAAACGACTTTCCATACAATTGAATGTAAATGGCTTGAAACCAGTGGTGTTGTCGCTCGACAATTATTTTGTAAGCCGCGAAGAAACACCATTGGACGAAAATGGCGAATGGGATTTTGAGCACATCAATGCCTTGGATTTACCACTTTTCAATCAGCATCTCAAACAGTTGCTCAATGGTGAAGAAATAGAAATACCATCCTTCAATTTTGAGGACGGAAAACGTTATTTGAAGGGCGAGAAACTGCAATTAAAGGAAGACAGTGTATTTATTATGGAAGGAATTCACGCACTAAACCCAGACTTAATAAAGGACATTCCGCTCGAAACGACTTTCAAGATTTACGTTTCGGCACTCACCACCATTTCCATCGATAACCACAACTGGATTCCAACAGCTGATACCCGCCTGTTACGCAGAATTATACGTGATTACCGTTTTAGAAACTACAGCGCTCGGCAAACCATTGCTCGCTGGCCAAGCGTACGTCGTGGCGAAGAGAAATGGATTTTTCCGTATCAAGAAAATGCAGATGTGATGTTCAATTCTGCCTTATTGTTTGAACTGGCGGTACTGAAAAAACATGCAGAGCCAATATTGGCAGAAGTACCTAAGTTTTGCGATGAATATACCGAAACGCATAGACTGATAAAATTCTTAAATTACTTTGTTCCCATCCATGATCGTGAAATTCCACCAACTTCTTTGCTACGCGAATTTGTGGGAGGTAGCAGTTTTAGATATTAAAATGTAATAAATAATTCATGCTGAACATTCTTTTTTGCTATTAATTCTCAACAATCAATATTATGTAATTTTCAACCGACATAGGACAGTGTATTGGATTAAATTAGCACTAAAAGATAAAATTCAATATACTTCCATTTTATATAGTCGAAAAATATAAAAGCAGGCAAATACATATATATCAAATACTTGAAAAGACCCAACAATAAAATAATTGCTGGGTCTTTTTCGTTAATTAATGATTGTTTGATATTTATCTTATTACGCGATTATCACTTAAAAAGTTCCAATTTAAACTCATAAAAGGGTATATTAATAGTAATTCTAGAGATATGGGAGCTAAAGTTATGATATTAGTTATTAGATATTTCAAAATATAATTAGTATATTTGCGCGTCGTTTTTGTCAAAACAGAAAAACCAACTTTTGAATGAAAAAAATTCTCTTATTTTCTTTACTCTCCTTACTAGTACTGCCTTCACTCAATGCGCAACGTAGAAATGGTTTAATTGGTCGTAGAAGTACAGGCGATTATTCAATTATATTTTCAGCAGGACCAGGTTTCCTTTATGGAGATACTCAGGGCTCAATTTTCAACACATCAAATTACTCAAGTGTTCATAATTACGATATTTCGTTGGGCTTTCGTCAGAGATTTAAAAATAACTTTGGATACAAAGCCAGCATTAATTTTGGGAATCAAGTGGGTGATGACGTTGGTTCAAAAATGATAACTAGAGGATATTCTTTTGAATCTCAGATTATTGAAGCATCTGTTTCTGCAGAATACATGATAAAATTTGGAGGTGGAAGATACAGACGTTACAGAAGTTCAGAACCTAATATAATTTATGGTTTTCTTGGCGCAGGAGTATTAAATAGCAGTATCAATCATGCACCAATCACTTATCCAGGAACCGAGTTTGTATCTAAAGATACAGCACCTGTAATTCCCTTTGGAGTTGGATATCAATATAAGATTACTGATGATTTTTCTTTAGGTGCTGAAATTGGTTGGAAATATGTTATTTCTGATTTAGTTGATGGTATTAAACCTGCATCTGGCACATCAAAAAGCAATGATGTTTTAGCAGGATTATCTGTAACAGTATCATACAAATTATAAGTATTTAAGACACATACAAGCTTGGTATTTACTCATTTCTATGAGCCTTTAGAGCAATTCTTTAATACATTCAAAGAATCTCTAGGTATTTTCAAAAAGGATATATTCTAGCTAATAAAAAACGTATGATGTCTATGCTCTCGCTTTAGAATAGACATGAATTAATAGGATTGATGATTGGCTTATACTTTTTGAAATGTAATTTCATGGAGTATTCAAAATACTACTTCAAACAAAAAAAAGGAACAGTAACTGTTCCTTTTTTTTGTTTGAAGTAGTAGGGCATATTAAAGCCCTTCACCTTTGAGCGTAATTACTTTGTCTGGATTAAGTCCACCACCGGATATAGTAAGTGTAGCTGTATGTTGCCCAACGGATGTTGGAGCATAAGTAACTACGATATTTATTCCGCCTGTGGCATTTACCAAGTCTTTGGTTACCGAACCTTTTGAAACCGTGAATTGACTTGCATTTGCTCCGGAGATTACGAGCGACAAATCATTTACAATATCCGTAGTCTTTATATTGACTGTTTTTGATACTGTAGAATTCAATTTTTTTGTTGGAAACACTAGCATATTGTCAATTTTCCCAACAATTATTGCTGGAGCAGTTGGGTTGTAGGGTGCAGTTGCCGTTCCGCTCAAGCTGAGGTTTACAGCAGTGGCTCCAACACTAGTTATACCCAATTGCTCGGTGTGCGCTCCTATTGAAGTGGGATTGTAACGAACTTGAACAGTTGCGCTCACGCTGCCAGAGGTAGGGCTTACAGTAACGGTTTTGGCCCATGTTGCATCTGTAGATAACTTCACATCAAAATGTGTTTTGTCAAGCAACGTAACAACCACATTGTTTGTCAATGCCACACCATTTACAGTAATGGTTTGAACAGCTGATGGCGTTCCAATTTCGGCCGCAAATGCCGCAAATGTTCCTGTAGCTGATACTGTAGGACTTACATTACCACCCATCAATTTGAAAGTAACATTATTGGCAGTTTTTACAATAGAAGTAATTGGACGGTTAATATTAGTCCCACTCCAAGTAGTAGGAGTAAAAGATCCAGTAGTAAACGCTGTTCCTGGAGTTGTAGTTTGGCCACTTAAAGGTTGCAGGTACACATGCATGTGACTAGCATTTGTTTGTGTTGTTCCTGTATAATTGTTCGGGTCATTGTCATTCCAGTTAGTAGCATTATAATCAATATGCCATATACACATTCCTTCGGCCGGTAAATACGCGTCCCAACCTGTTTGTTTTCTATATTCCACTAAGAAGAATTCAGCAGGACTAGGTGCTGCTCCATTCAGATTATGTGTTGTGGCCGAGAATAAATACGCCTGATTATTGGTATTTGCTGGTTGTGTAGTTCCTTGATAAAGAGGAAGTAAAGTAACATCTGACCCAGAGCTGAGTTGTTGTGGTGTAAGATAGCCCAAAAAGAATCTGTCAAAAGCAGAATAAGTTGGAGGAGTACATCCATTATTACTGTACGCGCCGTAATCCATAATATCCCATTCGTTCAATGTATTGCTTTGTGTTCCAGATGTATCATAATAATCAGGTAAACCCAAAACATGTCCAAACTCGTGGCAGAAAGTACCAATACCGCACATATTTGTTCCACTTGTGCCTTTAAGTTCTGAGGTACATGAGTAGTCTTCAATTTTCTTTCCATCGAAAGTAATTCCGGTAGTGATTCCCGCAGAAGAAATACTCCAGCGGTGAGGCCAAATAGTATTGGCAGCTCCACCTTCAGCTTCATTATAGCCTGCATAATATACAAAGACGTTGTCAACAAATCCATCTCCATCAGTATCGAATTGGGTAAAATCCAATCCAGCAACATTTGCAGCATTACAGGCATCCACAATCATTTGAGCTGGGTTTGTATCTTGCTTACTAGCATCGTTTTTTCCATAATAATCAAGGGTTTGCGGTAAAGTGACAGGGCCTACCACTACAAAATCGGGAGAAAACTTACCATAAGTACTTGCCATAAAATAATCCTTTGCTGACCCCGTTCCACCATTGGCACTGTATCCCGTTTGGGTTACTAAGTTCTGATAAGAAGATTGTGGAGTGCTGACAGTAAAAGCTTTGTCTTTAAAATTGGCCAAAATTACCAATGCTTTTGGTGAGCCATTGAGCGGGTAAGCTTTTCGTGGCTGTGTGGAAGCGGCGGCACTCATTTTACTTTTTTGGGCTGAGCTTTGTAAGGTTTGTTGAATTGCAGTTTGGTTGATTGTTTTTAAGAACTGAACTTCAGTGGCAGTTCTTTTATTGGTATTTTTTGCAATATAATTACTTTCAATCAATTCGCCAGTTGTATTTAGTGTAGCATAAGTCAAAAAACCTTGGGTGTTTGCCTTTAAAACATATCCATCTTCAGTGGCTTGGTAATGGTGATGTTCATCACCGTGCAATCTTATAGAGAGCTGGGTTCCATCAGGCTGTGTGGTTGTGATTGGAAATGGATATGCCTTGATGGCAAATACAGGAACAAATGCCAATTGACATAAAAAGGCGAAAAGTACTGGGAGGAGATTTTTTTTATTCATGAATTCTTGTATATTTATTTGTTTTTTTGGACGACAAATATAGTAAATAATTTTGATTTCTTCTCCATTTTGAGATTCAACCGTTGATTTGTAATAATATAACATATAAATATGACATTTTTTTAGCAGAAAGTGTTACAAAATTGTTATAGTAATAGAAAAAGATAGGTTTCAATAAAACCTGACTTTTTTACTGAAATATAATATTGAAAAAATGTCATTGAAATGCTGACAATATTACAATTATTTTTGATGGCATTTTTTTTGATAATTGTATGAAGAATCAAATTTGCTAAATGTTTAATTTTAAAATAGGAGGAACCTACTATGTCACTCATGAAATTTTCAAATCCACTACCTACGTTTTTCGACCGATTTTTTGAAAATGATTTGTTTGATTGGTCTAACCGCAATTATTCTTTGACCAATACTACTTTGCCATCTGTAAATATTAAAGAAAACCAAGATGCATTTGAAGTAGATGTGGCTGCACCTGGCTTAAGCAAGAATGATTTTAAGTTGGAGTTAAACAATAACCTATTGACCATTTCATCAGAAAGAAAAGTTGAAAACGAAACTAAGGAAGGTGAACAGTTTACCAAACATGAATTTAGTTATCAATCATTCACTCGTTCGTTTACGATGCCTGATTTTGCTGATAATGAAAACATTACGGCAACTTACGACAATGGAATTTTGCATGTAGCCATCCCCAAAAAGGAAGAAGCAAGGCCAAGACCTGCGCGAATGATTGAGATCAAGTAAACCTTCAATAAAGGGACAGTAGTTCAGGGGGAAACAATTCACTTGTTTCCCCCTTTTTTTATTGGTTTGCGATAGTTAAATCTAATGCTTATTTATTCTTTTAATAGTGGTTTGAATCAATTTATTTGTCCTATAATTAGAAGCAATAAATCGAAGAAAATATTACAACTTAATTTATATCTTTGTCGTTCTGTTTTATTGGTTATAATAAAAATATGATAGACACGATAAAGGCATTAAATGAGGGAAATCATTTGGCATATGAACAACTATTTGATAGTTGGTACGAGCCGCTTTGTAGATATGCATTTTCTATTTTAAGGGATATGGACGATGCAGAAGATGTGGTTCAAAAAACGTTCTGCAAATTATGGGATCAACGCGAGAACTTGAATATTAAAAGTTCCATCAATTCATATTTGTATCGGATTGTTCACAACGAAAGTTTGAACACAGTTCATCAAAAAACAAGTCATCAGGAACATAATTTGAATTATATTTCAACGATGAACGAAGCTGACAATTCTGTAGCAGAACAAATTACAGCCAATGATTTACAACTAGCTATTGACAAGGCACTTACAGCTTTGCCGCTGCAATGCCGGCGTGTTTTCGAAATGAGCAGAATGGATCAATTGTCCTATTCGGAGATAGCAAAGGAATTAAATATTTCAACCAATACGGTAGAAAATCACGTTTCCAAGGCGCTCAAAATCCTTCGTGTAGAGTTAAAAGAATTTTTATTATTGTGTTTAATCCTCCAATTGCTAAAATAGTAAGCCATGAAAATAGAAATAGATAATATATTGGCACGATATTTTGGTGGAAATGCCTCTGAGGATGACATGAAGGCATTGGAGAATTGGATTTCCGAATCGCCAGAAAACCAACAAGTTTTTGATCAAACTACAGATTTGTATGAAAAACTGACCACCAATCAACGCAACACACCAAAACCAAACACCCAGGCTGCAAAGTCAAAATTTCTGGCATACATGTCTATGCACAATGACATTCAAGAATTGCCAAAATTTGAGATTAAACACAAACCATTCTATAAAAAGTGGATGTATCAAGCTGCAAGCATCGCTATATTTATGATATTGTCTTATGGCGGTTGGAAAGTCTTTTTGTCAGAACACGAAATGGTTCTGGCCACACAAATGGCCTTAAAGGAAAGCATTTTGCCCGATAAAACACAAGTAAAATTATCGAAAAACAGCAAAATCACTTACAGTTCAAACTTTGGAAAAAAGAATAAAGTGATCCGATTGGAGGGCGAAGCGAACTTCACGGTTGGTCACACGGGCAAAGGAACTTTGCAGATTCAGGCCAACGAAACATTTATTGAGGACATTGGAACTGTATTTGCGGTGACTGCCTACCCCGACAGCAACTTTATCAGTGTAAAAGTGAGCAAAGGCTCTGTTCGGTTTTACACAAAAAACGACAATGGAATAACGCTAAATTCAAATGAAACAGGAACTTACAACAAACAGAGCAAGACTTTTCAGGTTCTAGCTCAAAAATTGGATAAAAAAGCTGAAGTTGGATCAATGCACATTGAATTTCAGGGAATGATGCTCAAAGATGCCATAGCAGTTATTTGTAATGCTTATAATGTGAAAATTAAGCTTGAAGATGCTTCCATTGGTCAAAGAAAAATTACGGTGAATTTCGATGGCGAAGATGTGAATGTCGTGCTGCAAATAATAGCGGAAACCTTGAATTTAAAACTCAAAAAAGAGGCGAATAATTTTGAGTTGAGTAATCAAATTATTAGAACTGATAAATGAATAGATTGACAATGAGTTATGTTGTTTTATTTTTTCTGATGTCCACATTTCATCTGAAAGCTGAAAACTCGTATTTGGACAAAGAAGTAAACCTGCAATCAGGACAAAGAACAATCAAAGAGGCACTTAACCTATTAAGCAACCAAACAGGCTGCATTTTTTCTTACGAGGCAACACTAATTGGGGAAAAACAGATCATCAATTTTTCATCCAATACAAAACTCAGTCTTCAATCAGCATTAATAAAGATTTTACCCAAAGGCATTCATATTAAAACAAATGGAAAATATATTGTTTTGAAAAGGTTTGCTGATAAAAGTGATATAAAAATTGAAAAAAGCTTAGAGAAATCAGCAAAATTATTCAATCTGAATCAAAAAATGGCAGGTAAAATTGATAATAGCCCCACAAAGGAACGCCTCGTATTACCACCAATAGCTGATAATTCGGATTTAGTTGACATTAAACAGAAAGAGGAAGATGCAGTGCCAAATTTAATTTCTGAAAATACAAGTTTAATCAAATTAGAGTCGAAAGATACAGCTGAAACGAAACAAGTCACTCAAAATCAAGAAAATATAAATCCGAAAAAAACGAATGAAATACTAATTACTAATTCCCAGTCGGGTTTAAAGAATGTAATTGACACGCTGGGGGTTAAAAAAAATTTTGGTGAATTCCTAAAAAAGAATGGATTTTGGGAAGTTGGAATGTCGTTTAATAAGAAATTGGGGGCAATTTCAATTCGTACTGGACTTTATAATGCATATTCAATACTTTCAATAGCATCAGATTATAACAAATCGTATTTATTAGGCATTGGCGCTGGTGTGAACGTAAAGTTGAACAATCATTTTAGTATTGATTTTGACCTGTTGAGAAATTCACTTTATGCCGGAAAAACCTATTTATTAGATGTACGAGCATCAAATACTCAATTCTCCCCCATTTTGAATTATCGAATTGGAAAAAGTTTCAAAATCTCGGGTGGTCCAATTTTACATTTGATAAAATCGAGCTATATAAGTTCTGATTCCACTACCGACCTAGGAATGCTGGTTGCAGTTGGAGTATCTGTAGGAATAAAAGTTGATTTGAAAAACCTCTTATTTCCAAAGAGTTAAGGTTTTTTTCAAAGAAAAATCAAATACGAGTAGTGGTATCTTTCTTGTTGTTTGTCTTAATAATATATGAAATAAATAACTCATTCTAAAAAATAACATTAAAAATTAATCATCATGAAAAAAGTAAATTTATTGGCCATTTTCGCCATTTCATTCAGCCTTGTTTCCTTTGTATCTTGCAAAAGTTCAGATGAATTTACCGGAACGGATGCTTCAATCGCCGAAACAGCATCGGACGAAGCCCAAGCTTCAACTGTAAATGACCAAGTTATTAGCACTGTTGACGACTATGTAAATGCGTCCGAACTAAGTGGCTATCAACAAGTAAGTGCCTCCCAAAGAGTAAGTGGCGTTACTGCTGCCGACTCCGTAATTGTAACTATCGACAAAACCGGATTAACGGTTTTTCCTAAAAAAATCACTATTGATTTTGGAACAACAGGTTTCACTGATAAACGTGGAAATGTACTGAAAGGAAAACTATATATTACGGTTAGCAATCGCATGATAATTGCAGGATCAACCCGCACATTTCAATTTTCAAATTTCTTCGTAAATGACAACTCAGTAAAAGGTTTTAAAGTTGTAACATTTAATGGCGAAACGGCTGGAAATCCTAATTGGAGCATAGTTGCAAAAGATACCATCACACGTACAGATGGCACTATAGTAACTTGGAACTCTAGTCGCACTCGCACCCGCATTAGCAACAACAGCACTCCACTAATTTATTGGGATGATACTTATGCAATTTCTGGCAATTCCAATGGTGTAAATGCTAAAGGTGTAGCTTATACCATGGAAATTGATGCTGCTAAACCACTCACAATCATTGGAGGTTGGAAATATTTTGTTAGCGGTGCAGTGGTTATTACTACCGAAAAGAGAACCGCTTTGCTCGATTATGGCAATGGAACCAAAGATGCAATAGCCACGGTTACCATCAATGGCGTAACCAAAGAGATTACTTTGAAAAAATAAATTGAAAATGATTTTGATTTTAAAAAAAAGGTCTGTCGATATAAACGACAGACCTTTTTTTTTGAATATTCATCTATTTTTGAATAAATTATTTTCTAAACATTAAATCTAAAATGCATTATATCACCATCTTGTACCACATATTCTTTTCCTTCCACGTTCATTTTTCCGGCTTCTTTACAAGCAGCTTCAGAACCTAAAGTTATAAAGTCAAGGTACTTAATTACTTCGGCGCGGATAAATCCTTTTTCGAAATCCGTATGAATAACTGCCGCAGTTTGAGGCGCTTTCCAGCCTCTACCAAATGTCCAGGCACGTACTTCCTGCACACCGCATGTAAAATAAGTTTGTAAGTCGAGCAAGTGATAAGCAGCTCGTATCAAGCGCGATACACCCGATTCGGTCAATCCAGCTTCTTCCAGAAACATTTGGCGTTCTTCGTAAGTTTCCAATTCCGCAATATCTGCTTCGGTAGCGGCCGCAACGACCAAGATTTCAGCATTTTCTTCTTTTACAGAAGCTCGTAGCGCATCCACATACGCATTTCCATTTACGGCCGAAGCTTCGTCAACATTGCAAACATACATAACTGGTTTATCCGTAAGTAGATATAAATCACTGACCAGTTTCTTTTGCTCTTTGTCAAGCACTACAGTTCTGGCCGATTTTCCTTGCAGCAATGCGTCGCGGTATTGAACCATAATGTCATAAGCCGCCTGCGCTTGTTTATCACCACCAGTTTTGGCTTGTTTTTGGGTTTTCACCATGCGGCTTTCTACAGTCTCCAAGTCTTTGAGCTGCAACTCGGTATCTATAATTTCTTTGTCGCGCACCGGATTTATACTGCCATCCACGTGGGTGATATTTTCATCGTCGAAACAACGCAATACGTGCAAAATGGCATCAGTTTCGCGTATGTTGGCAAGGAATTTATTACCCAATCCCTCGCCTTTGCTGGCTCCTTTTACCAATCCTGCAATATCAACAATTTCAACAGTGGTAGGCACAATACGATTGGGATGTACCAATTCGGCCAATTTATTCAATCGCTCATCGGGAACCGTAATTACGCCCACGTTGGGTTCTATTGTACAGAATGGAAAATTAGCTGCTTGAGCTTTAGCATTTGATAAACAGTTGAATAGCGTAGATTTACCTACATTGGGTAAACCAACGATACCACATTGAAGAGCCATATATTTTTATTTGAAGAGTTTGTCCCGATAGCTTTCGGGATTGAAAAGTTTGAACATTTCATATCAAACAAACTTGTAAAATTTTGATTTACAAAATCGGTTTAAAATTTTTTGAAGTGCAAAGGTACAAAAAATAATTGAAGTGAAATTATCAGCTCTGTATCAATACTATGAGATTTAAAATGCATGTTTACATTATCCGACAAACCGCTTAAAGCGGTTGAGCGGAGCGGAGCGCAGACAAAAAAAGATGATAGGAAAAACCCATCATCTTTTTGTAGAATATATTATTTCAGATACTACTCAATCAGTTTATTGATCATAGCATAATGTGTCAATTCAACATTATTTTTGATTTTCAACTTCTCAAAAATCCTTACACGATAAGTAAATATGGTACTTATACTTAAACCCAAATCGGCTGCAATGTCTTTTACCTTTTTGCCCGAAACAAGCATAAACATAATTTCCAATTCGCGATTTGAAAGTTGTTCGTGTGGTAATGAATTGGTTACAGGCATAATATCAAATGCCAATTGTTCGGCTAAAGTGGTGCTTAAATACCTGCCTTTGGAATAGATTTTCCGAATGGCAACCACCAGCTCTTCCAGAGCGGTATCTTTGCATAGATAACCAGAAGCACCTGCCTTTAGAGTGCGCAAAGCAAACTTGTCTTCGGGATGTATGCTTAACACCAAAATGTGAAGCTGTGGTTTCATGTTTTTGAGGTCGGTGAGAAGTTCAATGCCACTTTTTCCTGGCATATTCATATCAAGTACCATCACATCACACTCAAAATCAAGTGCTTGCATTTTCTCAAGTACATCAGCTCCATTTTGGGCTTCACCTACTACTATTAAATCTGATTCTTCTTTTAGAATTTTCTTTAATCCTTCACGAATGATTTCATGATCGTCTACAATGAATACTTTTATCATAAGTCTTATTTTAAATATACTCGGGAATTCCAGAGAAAAATATGTTTTTATTTTATTGTTAATCTGCTATAAATCAGCCTTTTTTATACTTTTTTGAAAATAATCCCGAAAAGCAAAATACACTTATCAGATGAAAATGATTAATCTTTTAAATTCCAAAATTGCTATAAAAAAAACAATATGTAAAAGTAGTAATAATTTTCATATAATCATTAGCTAATCAAAGATATGTAGATATATTGCTACAAAAAAATAAAGATTTTAAAAAATGGAATGCTGACTAAATTTATAGCATCAAGCTTTTTTCAAAGTACTGATTTAATAGTATATAGAAAAAAACCTTTCAGTTAACAAATTCGTCCAGAATAATCTGTGTGCTGAACTTCAAAAAAAATCTGACAAAAAATTACTAATTTGCTACATAAGCTTATTTTCAAAAGCGTAATGAGCTAACTCGGTATTGTTTTTGACATTAAGATTCTTGAAAATTCGAAGTCTGTGTGATAATATTGAACTGATTTTGAGAGACATATTTTCAGCAATATCACTAACGTTTTTTCCAGAAGCCAGTGAAATCATTATTTTGGTTTCAATATCAGTAAGTTGTTTTGGGACAAATACATTAGATTTAATATCTCCAAATGCCAAAAGCTCAGTAAAATTAGCACTAAGATATCTTCCATTGGCTACCATTTTTCTTAAAGCATACACTAATTCATTCAGTGCGGTATCTTTACTTATATAGCCAGATGCGCCTGCATTCAAGGCTTTAAGTGCGTATTTTTTTTCCGGTTGTATGCTAAGGACAAGTATTTTAAGCTTTGGCTTAAGTTTTATTAGCTCAGAAATTAGCTCAATTCCATCGATTCCGGGCATATTCAAATCTAACAATAAAACATCACATTGAATCTCTTTGATTTTTTCGAGTAATTCGGAACCATTGGAAGCTTCACCAACAATAATCATATCTGATTCGTCTTTTAAAATCAAGTTTAATGATTTCCGCATGATTTCATGATCATCTACAAGAAATATTTTAATCATTTTATTTTTTTTGAAGTTAAATTATTAATTTACCATAATCCCATTTCAGACACAGCTGGGTGAATTTTATAGTTGTGGTATTTCCACTTTAATGGTTGTACCTTGACCCAAAATAGCTGTAATAGAAAAAATCCCATTCACAAATAGGGCTCTTTCTTTCATCCCAATAATTCCATAAGTCTCTGATTTTAAATGCATACATTTATTGAAACCTATTCCATTATCATTAATTACCATCACTAAATTGTTCTTATCTAAACTTAAATAGATAACTACCTTTGAAGCTTTTGCATGTTGAGCCACATTCTCGAGTGCTTCTTGCAGAATCCGAAATAACGCTATTGATTGCTGTGGATTAATATCATGCTCAAAAACTGAGTTTTCAAACTGACAATCAATTTGGTATTTGGATTTGAATTTATTGACATACAACGATATAGCCTCTACTAACCCAAGTAAATATAAAGCTTCCGGTCTCAGGCCAGTCATAATACTGCCTGCGGTTTTAATGGTATTGTTCACCAATCCGAAAAGCTGGTCAAATTTAATCAATATATCGTTTGCATCTACATTTTCAGCATCTTTTAATACTTTTGATTTCAACATTCCCATGTCAATTTTCAAAGCAATCAAAGTCTGGGCAAGTTCATCATGGATTTCGCGTGCCAACAATACTCTTTCCTCCTCGTGAATGTGTTGTAAATGAGAGGCAAACCTTTTCAGTTCTTCTTGCGACAATCTCAAAGCCTCTTCAGCTCTTTTCCGTACAGTAATGTCATGTACAATCGAATTAAGAACTGTTCTCCCGCCAAGTTGAATAGGACCAGAATAAACTTCCACATCACGAACTTCGCCAGACGCCAATCGATGTTGAAAATAAAAACAAGTAGAATTCCCATCGATGGCAATACTCATTTTGTTTCTAATTTGAGTAAAATCGAGTATATTTATCTCATCAATATTCATGTTTTCAAGCTGTTTTATTGAATAGCCGTAGAATTTTCCGGCAGCTAGATTTGCATTAATTATCGAGCCACTTTCAGGATCTACAACTAACTTTACCGCTGTATTTTTTTCAAACATATCGCGAAATTGCTGGTCTGATTCTCTTTGCTTCTGTTCAAATAACTTTCTTTCAGTTATATCCGAAATATATCCATGCCAAAGCACAGATCCATCTTCTTCAAGTTGAGGTATGGAATCTCCAAAAAGATGACGAACGGTTCCATCATCAAATTTCACCCGATATTCATGTTGCCATTGGGTTAAATTTTTTGCCGAATACTGAATGGTATCGGTAACTTCTTCAAGATCATCAGGGTGAATATTTTTAAAAACTGAGGATGCATCTTCGATTACATCTTTTGGATTAACACGATAAATGCTTGCCAATGCTTCACTAGAAAATGGAAAACATGAAGTTCCGTCTGGTCGTAATTTATACTGATAAACTACACCTGGCACACAGCTCGCAATTTTTTGGAGGCGATGAAGCGCATCTCCTTTAATGGCTTCTTGTAATTTTCTTTCGGTTATATCTATTACCAGTCCTGCAACCACCAACGGTTTACCCTGTTCGTCTCTTTTAGTAATTGAACCCATATCCAAAGTCCAAATATAAGTACCTGAAGCTGTGCGAATTCTATATTCAGCTTCATATTTTTTGGCGGTTCCATAAATATGTTGACGCATTGCCTCCATTGTTCTTTCCACATCTTCGGGATGCACCAAAGCTGTATAATGGGTATAATGGGTGAAATTTTCGGGTGAAAAACCAAGCATTGCTGTTTTTCTGTTGTCGCAAGTAATATTTCCAGTAGGAGTTTCCATTTCCCACCATGCAATTTTTCCAGCCTCCATAGCCAATTCCAGTCGAGAATTATCCGCAATAAAAGCTGCTTCAAATTTTTTCTGTTGCGAAATATCTTTTACTGTCAACAAACATTTAACTGAGTTTTCTGAAGCAATGCCTATCAATTGACAAATACTTAAAATCCCTTCTGGTG
>Ga0194037_1001267_pt1 | contig 18449 bp, 20 predicted proteins | sample JunL306m_MetaG_FD_148653 | JGI IMG/M metagenome (GOLD analysis project Ga0194037, IMG submission 148653) | Anoxic zone freshwater microbial communities from boreal shield lake in IISD Experimental Lakes Area, Ontario, Canada - Jun2016-L304-6m | ecosystem: Environmental > Aquatic > Freshwater >...
CAACAGAGCGGTCATTTGATGGAGTCTCAGCTCTCTGAACAGGATTTTCGCCAGCAGTTGAAAGAGAGAATCGACTCCCTTGATGTGATATTGGCCAAGAGCGATGTATCGCGGTTTGTGGGTAATGCTGATGCCTTGAAAATCTGGTCACCGCAATATTTCCATCAGTTGGCGCAGCGGATAATCATGAGCAGAGGTTGATGGCAGATGCACTATGAATGGCAATGATGACCTGTTGCAGAAGCCTTGCTGCTTCTGAAGTTCAAAATGTGTCCGTGAGAATTTTGGTATCTCTTTATTTTATCTATGGTAAGCTATTTTTTCGTCTCAAACAGTGCAATCTTCTTTTTTTCAGCTTTCCTGTACAACACAATCCGGTGGATAGAAAGCGCATATCTCCTGATATCTGCCGAAAACCATTGAGATGACAAGAGGATGAAGGGAATGTTCGAATCTTGTATTTGCTTAATAGAGAGTGATATATGTATGATCTCCAAATGGAAGCTACAGTTCAAGAACAGTCTGGAACTTGCTGATTTATCAGTACAGTTCAACCCGATACTGAGGGGATGGAAGAACTACTTCACGCGATTTTATGGTTCAGCAATGGCACCAGTTTGGCAACACATGAACTATTACTTGGTACACTGGATGATGAGAAAGTATAAGCAATTGAAGAGGAGCAAAACCAGAGCAAGCAGAAAGCTGCGACTTCTGGCGGAAGAGAATCCAAACTCATTTGCGCATTGGATAGCGGGGTATACCTCGATGGTTGGATGATGGGGGCCGGATGAGCGAAGACGCTCCTGTCCGGTTCTGCGATGGGCTTGGGGTGAAATTCCCCCGGGCTACTCACCCAAAAATTACGTTATTAGGCATAAAAGAAGAAATAAAAATCAACGACCGTATGGTTCATTTTTTTCCGAAATAAATCCAGACAACGCTTATTTCTGCGCGGGGGAGTTGGCCAATATATTTTGCATGATCATCAGTGTGCCGGAATTCTGCGCAACACAAGAGGAGACGGCTGAAGTTGCACAAGTCGTGGTGTATGACAGTAGTGCATGACCCCGGATTGACTGAAACGATGAAGAAAATTATAGGGCTACTGATGAGCAATACCGTCTGACTGCGAAGTTCAAAGGTCAGTGTAAAAAGTGACCATGGCCTTGAACTGTCGACAAGTTGTGCAGAACCAGGAGATTCCTTCTACGGCGAATTGTGATATTGAATTCGGTTATTAATTGTATAATTACAGCAACCGCACCTTTTGGCTGTGCGTCTTACGTTTAACAGCACAATTTGAACATCACACCATGACGATGAAAGAGCGCTACATCAACCCCTTCACCGACTTCGGTTTCAAAAAGATTTTCGGATCGGAGGTGAACAAAGATCTTTTAATCGCTTTTCTGAACTCGTTGCTGCCTGATGATGCAGGCATTATTGCTGATCTCTCATTTTTGCCCACAGAACAAACAGGTCGTAGCGAATATGATCGCCGTGCTATTTTTGACCTGCATTGCACGAATGAGCAGGGCGACACGTTTATTGTAGAGATGCAGCGGGCAAAGCAGAACTATTTCAAAGATCGTTCAGTGTTTTATGCCTCGTTTCCCATTCAGCAGCAAGCCCAAAAAGGGTCATGGGATTTTCGCTTGAAACCAGTCTATATGGTAGGAATTCTTGATTTTATCTTTGATGAGGATCAAGCGTCGCATGATGTTGTTCACCATGAAGTGAAGCTCCTTGATCGTTCAACGGGCCAGGTCTTCTACAATAAACTCACCTTCATTTACCTTGAACTGCCAAAGTTTCGCAAAAGTGTTGACGAACTGATTACTGATTTTGATAAATGGTGTTATCTGCTTCGCAATCTGCCGGAACTCACTGATCGTCCACAACGACTGCAAGAAAAGGTGTTCAGCAAAGTATTTGAGATAGCAGAGATAGCAAAATACTCTCCCGCTGAAGCTGCGGCTTATGAGGATAGCCTCAAGGTATATCGTGACTTGAAAAATGTTATTGATACAGCCTATGATGAAGGTAAGGCGGAGGGGAAGCTTGAGGTTGCTCAGAGGTTGGTAGAGAGTGGGATGAGTGTTGAGCAAGCAGCAGAGATGGCTGGCGTGCCGGTTGCATTGCTGCAATCGTCTTGAAACCTTGATTCGCAGGATTGTTTGATTTGTTGGATTTTCATTACAATAACACATGAAGTTTTTTTTACGCGAACAGTTGGGAGAAGCTCTCTATCGGGTTAGCATCTCAAAAAAAGGAGAATTGTTATGTTCAGGAACTTGTTTTTGGTCTTGGTCGCTCTTTGTTCTACAGCAACGGTAGCGCTTGCGGGTAACTTTAAGCTGACAAGCCCAACGATTAAAGCTGGCGCTACTCTCACTGAGGAGCAGGTATTTGATGGCTTTGGTTGTACGGGAAAAAATCAATCACCGGCACTGAAATGGACACCAGGTCCGACAGGAACAAAAAGCTATGCAATCACGGTGTATGATCCCGATGCGCCTACAGGTTCAGGCTGGTGGCATTGGGTCGTCTACAATATCCCGGCAAATGTGACCGAATTGGCTTCTGGCGCAGGAGATACAACAGGGAAGCTGCTGCCTCCAGGGACTCTTCAAGGTCGTACCGATTATGGCAATCATGAGTTTGGTGGTGCATGTCCGCCAAAAGGCGACAAACCCCATCGTTACATTTTTACCATCTATGCCTTGAACATTGAAAAAATTGATGTTCCTGCAGAAGCCTCTGCGGCACTGATCGGCTTTATGATTCATGCCAATACCTTGAACAAAGCGAGTTTTACGGCCACATACCGTCGCTAACCAGTTAAAATAAACCTGACCGGAGAAGGTATCTCTGTTGGCATGGCAATTTTGCCACATATTACCACTAAAGAGCTATGGGGATTGGAGCCGTAAAAAAAGTATTCCCCAGTGCGGTTTTTCGGTGGTTGCCAGTGCGCTCTATGCTCGCCGACTGATTACCAAAGGTACCTTGCTTGCCGTGTTTCTGGCAACCTCGGACGAGGCCATTCCGGTGATTCTCGCGCAACCAGGCAAGGGCAAGTTTGTTGTGACTGTTCTGGTTACCAAGCTGATCATTGGACTGGTAGCCGGATATTCGATTGATCTTGCTGTTGGGAGTTCGTCACGGAAAAAAGAGGTTCATGCTCACCAACACCCTGTCGAAGCACCCCTTGATGCTGGTTGTTGCAACCATGATCTTTCAGGTACTATCGGCAAGTGGCAGTGGATCACGCATCCACTTATCCACACAGCAAAGATATTCCTTTTTATCATGGCAGTAACCTTTGCCCTCAATGTTCTGATAGCGTCTGTGGGTGAAGAGAATCTCGGTCGGGTTTTACTCAAACAGCATCTGTTGCAGCCATTCCTGGCAGCATTGATTGGCCTTATCCCCAACTGTGCCGCTTCAGTTGCAATCGCTGAATTATTTCTGAAAGGCGGGCTGAGTTATGGTTCTGCAATTGCCGGGTTATGCAGCAGTGCAGGACTTGGCGGTCTGGTGCTGCTCAGGGAGAACCACGACAGTCGCGACACCATCCGAATTCTGCTTCTGCTCGTTGTCATCAGCACGGTCGCCGGAATTACTATCCAGCTCCTGTATGGCTGATCGAATTAAAAGTTGTGCCCTATTTCACCGTTCTGTTTTGTCAATTTTTTGGTTTTCATGCCAATCCACAAACCAGGATACGCTTTTTTGCTGATTTCAGGAACTTGTCGCAAAGGTGAATAACACAGCAAAACCGTTCAGGCTGATCAATCTGCCGTTTTATCTGGTTAACCAGATTGATCGGATGGTTCAAACCGGCCTGATTTCAAGATGACATTTGTTTAAACGTCCGGAAAGCATGCTCTACTTTTGCCAGATCTTTGTATCGGTCGTGAACTTCCTTGGTCGAAAGACTCTCTTTCTTCACATCAGTTTTGATCACATAACATCCGTCCAGAAGAGCTGTTCAAGCAGGTTTGAGGTTGAGAAGCTGTAAGGCTGCGATCAAACCCCTCCTTCTTTTCCTTCCATTTGTCCGACATACACGTTGATCTCAAGAGACGTCTGCTCCGTTTTAATCATTTCTTAAGTTCTTCTTTCGACTTCTTTAAGGTTCCGTCAGATATATTTTGAATTTAAAAGAGGGCGAGTGTTTGAAGTGTTGTCTTTAACCCATCAAGGAAATCATCATGAAATGTCCAGCGTGTAATGCCGATCTGCTTCTTTCTGAACGTCAGGGTATTGAAATTGATTATTGCCCCTCATGTCGGGGTGTCTGGCTTGACCGGGGCGAACTGGATAAAATTATTGAACGCTCGGCACCGAAGCCGCATGCCGCTGATTATGGTCGGGAGTATCGTAAAGAGGAATCACATCATGAGGAGTCACGCCATCATGATGATGATCACGACTATTATATTGATCCAAAGACGGGAAGAAGAAAAAGAAAAGGGGGGGCATTCGGATTTTTAGGTGAACTGTTTGATTAACGCGTCGATATTTTTTTGCATCCCTAATGTGGCCCCATAATGACAAAAGCAAAACAAAACTATGATTTTCAAAAGATTGTTGCTGTTACCGGTGTTTTGCTTTTTGTCGTCAAATTGGTGGCGTGGTACCTTACCCATTCCGTAGCGATTCTGACCGATGCACTGGAGAGTACTGTCAATGTCACCAGCGCCTTTATTGGCTTGTACAGCCTCTATATCTCGGCAAAGCCAAAAGATAGCCACCATCCTTACGGACACGGCAAGGTAGAGTTTGTTTCAGCCGCTATCGAAGGTACCCTAATTGCCTGCGCAGGTTTGCTCATTATCTATGAGGCGATCAAAAACCTGCTTGGCACTCTTGAGCCGATCGGTCAGCTTGATTATGGCATACTCCTGATAACAGCAACTGCTGTCGTGAACTATCTCGTCGGTGCGATTGCCGTTAAAAAAGGGCGGCAGAATAACTCACTCGCCCTTGTTGCGAGCGGAAAACATCTTCAATCAGACACCTACTCTACGATTGGCATCATTATCGGTCTGATTCTGCTGTTTTTTACAAAGATGGTCTGGTTGGACAGTGTTGTGGCTCTGCTGTTTGCCTTGCTCATCGTGTATACAGGCTACAAGATTATTCGTGACTCTCTCAGAGGCATTATGGATGAGGCTGATGAAGAGTTACTGAAGAAAATGGTCGATTTATTGGAGGTGCATCGTCCTCCGGAGTGGATTGATCTGCACAATATGCGCATTATCAAGTATGGCAGTACGTTGCATCTCGACTGCCATCTGACGGTGCCCTGGTATCTCAATGTGCACGAAGCTCATCAGGAAATTGATAAACTCAGCCGACTGGTCAACGAAAGTTTTGGAGAGAACATTGAGTTATCTGTCCACACTGACGGCTGCCTTGACTTTTCATGCGAAATATGTGAAAAGGAGGGTTGCGCTGTACGTAAGGCCGAATTCAGGCAAAGAGTTCAGTGGACAGTTGAGAATGTATCAAATAATAACAGGCACAACGCTTCATAAACTAAAAAAATAGAGGTTGTCAGTGAATAACGAATTACGAACACTCTCTTTTTCGGTGATCGCTCTTTTGTGTATCACTCTTTCAGCTTGTGATAACTCCGCAGAGGAATCAAAGAACGGGGTATTGAGTACTGGTGCAAAAATTGGCAGTGGCGCTGTTCAGGGATCTCTTGCAGAGTTTTCAAAAGCAATACAACTTGATTCAACTTCAGCAAAGGCATACGCGGGTCGAGCGGCTGTAAAATATGCAGCCGGGGATAAGAAGGGGGCTATGACCGACCTTACGAAGGCGATTGAGCTGGACCCAAAATCAGCCACAACATACTCCGCCAGAGCGGCTGCCAAATTCTCTGAAGGCGATATTCCCGGTGCGATTGCCGACTTTATCAGCGCAGCTCGGATATGACTCTGATCACTGTATATTCCTCTCCTCCATTGCACAGTACAATTTTGTTAATGGTCTGCTTGGTCTTAACGATACACGCCATACGCGCTGGTGGCTTGGTGCTGGTGCAGGGTATGCGCAAACCCAGGGTTCCTGATGCCTCATTTGCAACGACATGCGGTTGCTTTAAACCGGTAACACATGATGCTCTTGCGTTTCAGCTAAAGCTTCAGGTTGAGAGAACAATTTCAAAAAGTAGTGCAGTATTTGCCGAGGCTGGTTATATGACGTTGACTGGTGGTCAGACGAATACCATTCCCGGTACTGATTATGGTGTTCTTAATTCGGGGAAGCTCTCACTTGGTTGGCGTACCTGTCTGTGCTATGGAGATATTCTGGGACGTAAGCAAACAGTATACCATAGAGTTCCATCAAGCAGTGCAGCATTCAAGTGGGCGGCACCCCCACAGATGTTGATGATGGATCAACTCACCTTGTATCCCGGGCCACCACCACCTTCGGGCACCGTCCAGGTAATCACCCCGTAAGGGTCAGCAATTTCACATGTTTTGCAGTGCAGGCAGTTCGACGGATTGAGTCTCAGCGCAGGCGCTGGTTCGGTGACGAAGTCGTATACCGCTGCGGGGCAGAAGTGCTGGCAGGGATTGCCGAACTCAATGGTGCACTTTTTCAGGCAGATTTCGGCTATATCTTCAGCCTTGATGCGGAGGTGGCAGGGTTGGTTCTCTTCGTGCATGACACCTGAATTAAAGAGACTTCTCTCTTTGCTGAACGTTCTGAATCCATCTGACCGGAACTCGGGTATTGAGGCGGCAGCCCCTTTGTTTTTTTTCAGTCCAAGGTTCGGGAGAGGTGAAAAGCCGGGAAGACTTATCTGATTTTTTTTCATTGAAAAGCCGGGAAAGCTGAGCTGGAGCCCCGCCTGAATCAATCCGGGATAGAGCCCGCTGTCAAACGCTTTGCGGTAGTTTCGGGCGGCGTACAGTTCATCGTAAGCCCATGAATTTCTGAACGTTTCGTCGCAGCTTTTCAGCAGTTCAGTTGAGAAATCGTTGTGCAGCAGCGCCTCAAAGAGAGTTTCGGCGGCAATGATGCCCGATTTCATCGCGAGGTGTATCCCCTTGTGCCGCTGCATGTTCACCATTCCTGCCGATTCACCGGTGAGAAGATAGCCAGGCCCGGAGAGCGGTGGCATGGTATCGAGGCCGCCGGAGGTTATGGTTCTTGCCCCCGCTTCAACCATTTTGCCAGATTTGAGGATGTTGGCCATCAGCGGGTGAAGTTTGAACCGCTGGAGATTGAGATGAGGGTCGCACAGGGGCGAATCGGGCCCCAATGCGGAGATACATCCGATGGATACGAGTGTCGGAGAGAGGGCGTAGAGCCAGCCGCCGCCGTACACATCCGCCTCAAAAGGGAAGCCGAAGGTGTGGTGAACCTCTCCGGCTATAACCTGCCCTTCGGGTATGCGCCATGTCTCTTTTACCCCGGTTTCGTAGCGCTGGGCGGGAGCAAGGGTTGGAAAATGTTTGCCAAGCTGTCGGATGAGCGATCCGTCTGACCCTTCGCCGATCACCGTTACCTTACTTTTCAGTAGCAATCCCGCTTCATAGCCGTTCTTTTTTTTGCCGTTTTTGTTGAGCCCCTTGTCATCGGTTATGATGCCGGCAAGTCTGCCGTTTTCGATAAAAGGCGCTGCGGCTGCGGTATTGTCGAAAAGCTGTATGCCCTCCTCTTCAGCCTTTTCAGCCATCCATGTACCGAGGCGGCTGAGCGAGACGATCAGTGAGCTTTTGTTGCTGAATTTTTCAGGGACAAAGGGAAGCGAAAATTTTCTCTTGCTCTGGAGGAACCAGATCGATTCATTGCTGACGGTGGCTTCAATCGGGCAACCCTGCTCGCGGTAATCGGGAAAAAATTCCTCAAAAGCTCTCGGGTCAAGCAATGCCCCCGAGAGCAGGTGAGCACCCGCGTATCGCCCTTTATCAATGACGGCAATCGTCGGTTCGAGCAGATTTGCTGACCGGGCGTTGTGGCGTTTGATCAGGCGCTGCAGATGGATGGCCGAAGTGAGGTTGGCAGGCCCGGCTCCGACAAAGACAATATCAAACTCCAGTGATTCGCGCTTTTGTTCCATACTTTTTCAAGAGTTGTTCAGAGAAGAATACCGCCCAACAGGAGCGATGCTACGCTGAAATAGATAACAATTCCTGTGACATCTACCAACGTTGCCACAAAAGGTGCAGAAGAGACTGCCGGGTCGAGGCCAAGCCGCTTCAGCAGCAGTGGGAGCATCGAGCCGGTCAACGTGCCGAAGAGCACGATACCGACCAGTGAGAGCCCTATGGTAAAGCTGATATAGAGCCATTGTGTGTTGAGGTGGCCCAGAACCATAGCCCAGATGATGACCCGGAAGACTCCGATCAAGCCGAGGATACAACCGAGCGCCAGCCCTGAGGCCAGTTCGCGGCGCATCACCTTCCACCAGTCGGCGATAGTGATCTCTCCAAGTGAGAGGGAACGGATAATCAGCGAGGCTGCCTGCGAACCGGAGTTGCCGCCGCTCGACATAATGAGCGGGATGAACGTCGCCAGAACAATCGCTTTTGCCATCTCATCCTGAAAAAATGCCATTGCGGAGGCGGTGAGCATCTCGCCGACAAAGAGAATCACCAGCCAGACAGCCCGTTTTTTGATAAGCTGGGGTATCGGCAAATCAATGTATGGCTCTTCAAGCGCTTCGATACCGCCGAATTTCTGGATGTCTTCAGTCTCTTCCTCTTCAGCTACATCGAGCATATCATCAACCGTCACGACACCGATGAGGTAGCCGTTGGAGTCGACAACCGGCAGGGCGACCGTATCGTAGCGCTTGAAGGCTTCAAGTGCATCTGCCTGATCTTGTGCTGCCGTCAGGGTGATCAGCTTGTCTTCATCAATAATCTCACTTACCTTTTTTTCAGGTGCGGAGAGCAGGAGCGCTCTTGCCAGCAGCTCGCCCTTGAGTTTGCCGATGTCGTCCACGACATAGATGACGTTCAGGGTTTCACTCTCATGGCCGTAGGTGCGGATGTAGTCGAGCACCTGGTTGATATCCCAATCTTTTTTTACGCTGAGGTAGTCGGGCGACATGAGTCGCCCCACACTCCCTTCTGCGTAGGCAAGCAAGGTTTTGGCAATCTTGAACTCTTTGAATGAGAGGAGTCTCAAAAGCTCCTGTACCACCGTGCCCGGCAGCTCTTCAAGCAGTGCTGTTCGGTCATCCGCTGACATACTGTTAAGGATGTGAGTGACATCCTTTTTGGTGAGCGCAGTCAGCAGGTTCTGCTGCGAGTCAAAGTCAAGATATTCAAAAGTTTCGGTTGCAATATCCTTTTGTAGCAACCGGAAGAGGATTCCCTGTTCGTTTTCAGGCAGATCGGAGATAAGCTCTGCGAGGTCAACCGGCATCCAGTCGTTGAAAATTCTCTGAAGAGCGCTGAAGTTGCGCTGCTCGATCAGCTCCCTGATTTCTGGCAAAAGTGGGTTTCCGATCATGACATGGTGGCCTTTAATGGGTGTTATCAACCTATTGGTTCAGCTTAATAAAAGATTTTTTTTCATTCAGGCAACCGCGCTTTTGGGAGATATGGATAATCAACAGTAGCGCTTCAAGATGGAATGTCGCATCTACACGTGATCCTGCATAGCTACGACTCTCCCTTTCAGTTACATGTTTCCGCGCAAAACGGGTATAGAGATTCTTTACGCCACAGTTATCTGTATGTTCAAGTGTTTGTATTTCAAAGAAATGCTTTCCCGGTCTGCTCATAAAACAAGATTATAATTTGTAATCGTTGCTGTAAGTATTATAATGTATAAAGATGTAACGTGTGATGATGAAAGTTCAACTGCTGTAAATTTCCCTGGTTAGTACATGGGCAGAGTTATTGCGATTGCAAACCAGAAGGGAGGGGTAGGAAAAACAACCACTTCCGTCAATATAGCCGCTTCGATTGCTATTTCTGAGTTCAGGACATTACTGATTGATATTGATCCCCAGGCTAATGCTACCTCGGGTTTTGGTCTCGAAATTGGTGATGAAATTGATAACACCTTTTATCAGGTGATGGTCAAGGGGGGCGACATACAGGATGCCATAAAATCATCCAGTCTGGAATATCTGGATGTGCTTCCCTCGAATGTCAATCTTGTCGGGATGGAGGTTGAGCTGGTCAACATGAAGGAGCGCGAGTATGTGATGCAGAAGGCGCTCAAGAGTATTCGCGACCGTTACGACTATATTATTATCGATTGTCCGCCCTCTCTTGGCTTGATTACCCTCAATTCGCTTACTGCGGCAGATTCCGTGCTGATTCCGGTTCAGGCGGAATATTATGCGCTGGAGGGGTTGGGCAAACTGCTCAATACCATCAGTATTGTCCGCAAGCATCTCAATCCCAAGCTGGAAATTGAGGGGGTTCTGGTGACCATGTTTGATGCGCGGCTTCGCCTGGCATCACAGGTTGCCGAAGAGGTGAAGAAGTTTTTCAAGGACAAGGTGTATAAAACCCACATTCGCCGAAATGTCAAGCTTTCCGAGGCACCAAGCCATGGCAAGCCGGCACTCCTCTATGATGCGCAGTGTATCGGGTCGAAAGACTACCTTGATCTGGCACAGGAGATTTTTGAAAGGGATGGCAATATTAAAAAATTTAAAGTTCGTCAGTCGTAGCTGACCGGTATGCCGATGGGTGAAATGCCTAAAAATGCGTTGGGAAGAGGTTTGAAATCGCTCATTTCGGATGAGGGGTTTGTCTCTGTTCCACAGGTAGAAGAGCAGGAGCTTCCTCGTGACGGAGGGGTAGGGACGTTGCCGATTGAAAAAATACGGGCAAATCCGTTTCAGCCTCGCAAGGAGTTTGATGAAGCTGCGCTTGAAGAGCTGAAAAACTCCATTATTGAAAATGGCGTTATCCAGCCAGTGACGGTATGCCGTGAGGGTGAGATCTACCAGCTCATCAGTGGAGAGCGACGGCTCAGGGCGGTGACGCTGGCCGGGTTCAAGTTTATTCCCGCCTACATAATTGATGCTGCTGATGATTCGAGCAAACTTGAGCTTGCTCTTATTGAAAATATTCAGCGTGAAGATCTCAATGCCATTGAGGTGGCGCTTGCCCTCAAAAGCCTGACAACGAAGTGCAATCTTTCGCAGGAGGAGATAGCCCAGAAGGTTGGCAAGAACCGCTCAACGGTCAGTAATTTTCTCCGCCTGCTCAAATTGCCGCTGCAGATTCAGGACAGTATCAGGAACCGCGAGATTTCGTCAGGTCACGCAAGGGCCCTTATTAATCTGCCAGGTGAACAGCAGCAGGTGAAGGTGTGGAAGCAGATTCTTGCCAATCAGCTCTCGGTGCGTCAGACTGAGGCACTGGTGAACCGCATGTTTAAGGATAAGGCATCAAAACCGGTGCAGCCATCCTCTTCGGAGCGCTCATCCCATCTGTCGGAGCTTGAGTCGCTTCTGAGAAACAACCTTGCCACGAAGGTGCGCATCGTCGAGAAGAAAGAGGGCAAAGGTGAGATTCATATCCAATACTTCTCGCACGATGATCTTGAGCGTCTGCTTGAAATCATGCGCCACGATTAAGTCTTGCCACCAAACATCTTACAGGAATTATAACAAAAAGCATGTTATGAAGTTTACCCTTGTGGGGAATGGAAGAATGGGTCAGCAGGTTGCCCAGGTTATTCAGCAGTCGGGCTGTCATCAGGTGGCTGCGGTGCTTGATATTGATGCGGCAATTACCTCTGAAGTTTTTCAGGGAAGTGATGCCATCATTGATTTTACCGTGAGAGAGGCCTTTCTTGCCAATCTTCCGGCCATGCTTGCCTCCGGCGTGCCGGTTGTTGTGGGTACCACCGGCTGGGATGATGTGCGAGGAGAGGTAAAGCAGCAGATCACTGCGGCTGGAGCCTCTCTGCTCTACTCGGCCAATTTTTCGCTTGGGGTCAACATCTTTCTCCGCACGGTGCGTGAAGCTGCAAGGCTTATCTCTCCATTTGCCCAGTTTGATATCGCCTTTGAAGAGCAGCATCACACTGGTAAGGCTGATTTCCCCAGTGGCACTGCGTTGCGGGCGGCGGACATGATTCTCGCGGCCAACAGTCGCAAGAAAACCGTTGTCAGGGAGCTGTCGGGTGATAGAAAGCTCGCTTCAGAGGAACTGCAGGTTGCCTCTTTGAGGCTTGGCAGCGTTTTTGGCAAGCACTCTGCCTTTATTGATTCGGAGGCGGATGAAATTGTGGTCTCCCATACCGCAAAGAACCGTTCAGGTTTTGCCTCAGGTGCCGTTGAAGCAGCGGCGTGGCTTGCCTTGCGCCACAAAACCTCTCCAGGCTTTTATACGATGGAGGATTTTCTGAATGAGAAGTTTGCCTGACATCTATGGCTGCTGAAAAACCGGTTCAACCTCTTTTGCCTGTTGCGGGTAAGCTCTACGCTGTTCTGCTTGGTACAGCAATGATTCTTTTGACGACGACGGTGCCTTATCTGACCTTGCTGAATGTCTTTTTGTTTGCGGGCATTTTTCTGGCAGGGGTGGTTGCGCTCCATCAGACCATCATGCGCTTTCAGGTGACGCTGACCTTCAGGGAGGCTTTTGTGCTGGGCTGCATGGCCGGTTTTGCCGGGGGTGTTGTTTCAGAGGGAATCACCTTTCTGCTGATGGAGCTTTTTCATTACAGGCCCGGTACGGAGAGTCTTTCGCTGGTCATTGACTGGGCGCTTGAGATGGCAAAGGGTCGGCCTGAACTTCAGGAGCAGGTGCAGGCGCTGGTTGCTGCCGAAAAGCTTGCTCTGGTACCGGTTTCGTTAAGTTTTGTGGAGATTCTGATGAATATGGCCTTTTCGGGTGTGTTCTATGCGCCTATTGCCGGGATTGGCGGGTCCTATGCGGTACGCAGGCTTAAGCGTCAGGCGGCAAGAGGTTGAGTGGTGAACAGCCTTTGATCGCCAGTTTTTTGTACCATTTTCGGTCGATTTTCTGTGATCCTGGTAAGGTTGTCCACTCTTTTACCCGACAGTAGCATGTCGGGCTTTTCAGTTTTCCCGCAATGGAGTGCATTGCTGTGGTGAGAGTGATATCGTCAGGTTTCTTCTCCTCAAGGGTTTTGATGAATGCCACAGGACGCTTGCCATATTCATCATCATCCACCGGGACGACAAGCGCTTCAAGAATCCCCTCAATCGTCATCAGCGCCTTTTCAATCTCCTCGGGATGGATATTTTCGCCCCCTGCAATAAACATGTTGTCTTTTCGCCCAGCGACCGTGACGGTACCGTCATCGGTAACAGTTCCGATATCCGAGGTATGGAACCAGCCGTCGTTATCGGTTTGAGGCTCAATTGTTCCCGCCCGGAGGTAGCCCTTAAACAGGCAAGTTCCCTTTACCAGTAGCTCTCCCTCTTTTGATGCCGTAATCTCGCGCCAGGGCAGTAACTTGCCGCTGTTCTCCTGAACGTCTTGTATCGGTTTGGTGGAAGTTGCAATCTGTGAGCTCATCTCGGTTGAGCCGTAGCTCAGGTAGAGCGGGATATGCTGCCTGACAGCCTCCTCAATCAGTGATTTTGGCGCTGCACTTCCTCCAAGCAGAACAGCTTTCAAGGTTCGCAGCAAGGCAGCGCTCTTTTTGTCGGCAAGCAGACGATAAAGCTGCGTCGGGACAACAGAGAGATGGGTCAGCGGAAAGTTTTGCAAAGACTGCCCGAGAGATTTGTCCGGTTTGCCAAAAGCAAGTGAACCACCGGAGATGAGTGATCGGAAGAGTAGTGAGTAGCCGCCGATGTGGTAGAGGGGCAGAGAAAGAAGCCAGCAATCGCCTGGGCCAAAGGGAATATTTTCATTGGAGCCGAGTGCGCTGTACCAGTGGTTGGCAAAACTGTGAACGGCAGCTTTTGCCTCTCCTGAGCTGGCGGAGGTGTGGATGATGGTGACGGGTTGGTGCATTGCCTTGATGTTTTCAGTCATCTCGGCCTTGTTGTTGCTTTGCACTGTTGTGGGGGAATCAAGCACTGAATCGGAAGAATCGGTGTAAAGCAATTCTTCAATAGTGATGTTGCCCTTAAGCGATCTGATCGTACCTGAGGTTACGATCAGGTGTGGCTGGAGCTTATTAATGGTGTTGCCAAGCAGGTGTTCAGGAAATCGATAGTTCAACGGCGCGGCAATCATGCCCGTTTTCAGGAGCCCAAGGAGCAGCATGATCATCTCCGGCGTGTTTGGCGATACCACCGCAACAATCTCTCCTGTACCGATGCCTCTGCTGCCGAGGCGGCTGGCAACAGCTTCTGCCAGCGTGTTGCATTCGTTGAACGACAGAGCTCTGTCGCTCATTCGCAGTGCTGGCGTGTCACCGTAACGTTTGGCAGCGCGGGCTATAATATCCATAATATTGTTGTCTGAAGCGTGATTTTCATGATTAAGGGATGAGCATGATTAGTTCAATGTACTATGAAAGTCTCTGCTTTTGAAAATCGCCACTGATCGCTTTGAGATGCAAAATAATGCAAATAATCTGCTATATTTTTACCCGATCAAATTATTGCTTTGAATTTCATCTACTCATTGCATTATAATTGACCGAGTTCTATGAAAAAGGAGATAAATGTTGCGCTTATTGGTTGCGCAGCGGTGGTGGTTGCAGCCAATTTTGCTGGTGTATTTGGTGTGTCTGGCAATGGGAAATCAAGTCTGTCAGAACCAAAACTCGTCACTGCAACACACTATATATTCTATTGTCGCAGCCACAACAGGGTGGCAGTGTCACTCTTGAGCGGACAAACACAAAAAAGTAACCTAACCTTCATTATTTGTTATGAAACTATTGGTAAAGAGGATGTGTACGGTTGTCAGTTCTTTGATTCTTGTGCTGGAATTGCACGGTGTTGGGTATTGCGAGAGTAGTGTGGGGCTATTGCCAACAGGTAAAAACGATTCTGTCGGAGCGGAACAGGGCTATGGAGAGGCATTGGGTATCTACCGCGAACTTGCTAAAACGAACCCGCAGACCTATCTGCCGGATGTGGCCATGACACTGAACAATCTTGGGCTATTGCAAGCAGGAAAAAACGATTTTGCCGGAGCTGAGCAGGGCTACGGAGAAGCGTTGCTCATCTATCGCGAGCTTACCAAAACGAATCCGCAAACCTATTTGCCCTTTTTGGCAGGGACGCTGAACAATCTGGCAAATTTGCAAGCGGGTAAAAATGATTGTGCTGGAGCGGAGCAGGGTTATCGCGAATCGTTGCAAATCAGGCGCGAACTTGCCAAAACGAACCCGCAGATCTATCTTCCGGATGTGGCCATGACGCTGAATAATCTGGGGCTGTTGCAAGCAGGTAAAAAGGATTATGTTGGAGCGGAACAGGGTCACGGCGAAGCGTTGGGCATTTATCGCGAACTTGCCAAAACGAACCCGCCGCTCTATCTGCCTTACGTGGCAACAACGCTGAACAATCTGGCCAATTTGCAAGCAGGTAAAAAGTGATTATGCAGGAGCGGAGCAGGGCAACGGAGAGGCGGGTGTCGAGACGAAGATGCTACAATGTCCAGAGCGACGTTCTCCGAAGATTTCGATGCCTGACTTTTGCCCCCTCCCTGTAGAGCTTGTACGGATTAAGCAGGGCGTTCTCCGCACCGAAGGGGTTTTCAAGGAGATCATGGTGCAAATAACGGTAAGTATCTAAACCGCATGCGGCGGGGTTGACCGCAGTTGAGGCTGCCAGCCAGGCGTAAAAGCTGAGGCTGATGCCACTTTCAAACGCTGAGCTGAAGACTGCCAGCAGATGATGGTCGGTGGCATAGCGAGCAAGGTTCAGCGCAGCAACGATACCGCCAAGCCGATTTGGTTTCAATATCAGCGCAGCCAATGCTTCGTTTGGAATACTATCCAGCAGCTCAAGCTTTTGCCAAAGCGTTTCGTCGAGCGCGGAGCGAATGCCGGTTTTGGCGTAAAAATCGCCGATATGTTCAGCTTTTTGCAGTGGCTCTTCGATATAGGCGATACTGCCAGACGGCAGCTTCTCAGCAAATGCAACTGCTTCGTCAGGCAAGAATGATTGATTGGCATCAAGCCGTAGCTCAAGAATATTGCCGAAGGTGCGGTGCAGCTCCCTGATGCTGTTGATAGCGTTTACTGTGTTATTAGTGCTGACTTTCAGCTTGAAGGTGCGATAACCAAGCTTGAAGTAGCTCTCTGTCCGTTGCATCACCTGCGAAGTGTCGCCAAACAGCAGAGCGTTGACCGGCACTGGTTGAGCAATCTCTCCTTCGTCTGAAAAAGAGGGGAGTGTACCAGATATGGCAGCCTCAAGGTTGAACAAAGCCATCTCCAGCCCGGTGCGAACCGAGGGGTAGAGTCCATCCAGTTCAATGGGAGATGCAGCCAGTTTGCGTTGAGCCAATACCTTCACAAGCTGTGCTTCGGCTGATTGCAGTGTCTCCTGGTGCAGTCCGGGAAGAGGGGCTATTTCGCCATAGGCAACGTGCTCTCTATCCGCACTTTTCAGCGCGAGGATAATGCCCTCCCTCTGCACAAGCCGATGCCCCTTGACGGTGATTGGCTCAGTGAATGGGATGGCATATCGGTAGAGAACCCCATGCGAAGCGTTCAAGGTCGTTTTGGAAATTTGTTGAAATCGGGTTTCCGTTTTTCGACAAAGGCATTTCTTCCCTCCTGCCCCTCTTCACTCATATAATAGAGCATTGTGGTATTTCCTGCAAGCTCCTGCAGGCCGGACTGACCGTCACAATCGGCATTGAGGGCTGATTTCAGGCAACGAATAGCAAGCGGAGAGTTTGCCAGGATTTCGTGGCACCACTGCACGGTCTCCTCTTCGAGGCGCTCAAGCGGTACAACGGTGTTCACCAGCCCCATGGCAAGCGCCTCAGCGGCATTGTACTGGCGGCAGAGAAACCATATTTCGCGAGCCTTTTTCTGGCCGACAAGGCGTGCCATGTAGCTTGCGCCCCATCCTCCGTCAAATGATCCAACCTTTGGGCCGGTCTGGCCGAAGATGGCGTTCTCCGCTGCAATAGTGAGGTCGCAGAGCATGTGCAGTACGTGGCCGCCGCCGATGGAGTAGCCTGCAACCATCGCAATGACTGGTTTAGGACAGGTACGGATATCACGCTGGAAGTCGAGAACATTCAAACGGTTAACCCCTTTGCCGTCAGCATAACCGGCGTTACCCCTGATTTTCTGGTCGCCTCCCGAGCAGAATGCCTTCTCTCCCTGACCGGTGAGAATGACCACACCAATTTTCTCATCATTTCTTGCATCCGACAGGGCTGCAATCATCTCATCGACCGTCTGGGGACGGAATGCGTTTCTCACCTCCGGGCGGTTGATGGTGATCTTTGCAATACCTTCCGCTTTATGGTAGAGGATGTCCGTAAAATCACCTGCAGGTATCCAGTTCACTGTGCTCATTGATTTTTCTTCTCTTGCTGGTTGAAAAAATGCTTCAAACGATCCAGAAACAGCACCCTGTTTTCAAGCTGCAGGGTATGGCCGCAATGCGGAAAGATTTCAAGATCGGATTCAGGAGATAACTTAACCATTTGATGGCCAATCTCAACGTAGCGCTCATCTTTTTCTCCCGTAAAAAAGCTCACCGGCACACGGTTGTTTTTTAACATTTCCCAAAATGACGGTTGTCGTCCTGTCCCCAAAAGCCTCAGCGCCAAAGCGAGATTCTGAGGGTTGTTGATTTTTCTTTCACTCTCGACCTCCTTGAAGATCGGGTGGCTTTTGAATGTAGCAAAGAGCGGCTGCTCATACCATGCCTCGATAAAACTTTCAAAGCTCCTCTCAATTTTTCGTGCCACTTTTTCGTCATGCTCCTGCCTGTCGATACGCTCTTTTTCTGTCTTGAGCCCGGGCGAAGCAGAGATAATAACCGCCTTGCTGAAGAGTTCCGGATGACGAAGCAGCAACGCCAGCGCAATACGGCCACCCATCGAATAGCCCGCCAGAGAGCAGGGAGTAGAGGCTGATTGGCGCAGGAGAGCCGCAAGCGCATCAACGGTCTGGATAAAAAAATCATCCGCTGGTTGCGTCTGCAGGAGGTTGGCGCTCCCGTGACCGGGAAGATCAACCATCAAACAGCAATAGTCGTTCTGAAGCTCCCTCGTCACGGGTAGCCAGTCGCTGCCAGAGCCGAGAAAGCCGTGCAGAAACATGACGCGTGGCAGGGATTGATTGCCGATGGTGACGGTGTGGAGGGGGATGCCGTTTATGGTTGTTGGCATGGGGGTGAAGTTGATGGTGTTGTGATGTTGATTTGATCCTGAAAAACTCCACTATGCCATCGCGGCTACAGGCATTTCTTGCAGGGTAAACCCAAAGGCCTCGGCTCTTCTTCGCAGTCCCTCAAGTGCGCGAGCTTTATACTTCTCATCGTAATAACCAGCACCTGGATCGATATACTTCATGCCGAATCTGAGGGTGTT
>Ga0194037_1001269_pt1 | contig 18444 bp, 17 predicted proteins | sample JunL306m_MetaG_FD_148653 | JGI IMG/M metagenome (GOLD analysis project Ga0194037, IMG submission 148653) | Anoxic zone freshwater microbial communities from boreal shield lake in IISD Experimental Lakes Area, Ontario, Canada - Jun2016-L304-6m | ecosystem: Environmental > Aquatic > Freshwater >...
TGATCAAGCGATCAAATAACTCACTAAGTTTGGTCGTGTCATAAACGCGGATATCTTGCGCTTTAACATCTTCTAAGGCATCAATAATGACGCGTTGTAATTTACGTAATTCCATAGTTTCTCAATGATATTTTCTAGTATTTAGGATGATCTTAGCTTGATTACTGATACAAGCCTAGCTTTGTAATGATTTCTAAGGTGTGAGCGGGGATTTGCTCAGAAGCAATCTGGCCACGAGAGGAAGCTTTTAAGCAATTGCGTAACTCAGTAGACGAAAGGTCTACTGATAGGCTCTTGTCAATATAGATGAGGCCAGCAGGACTATTTTCAAGGGCAGTTGGATCATTTATTTGATGTAGCTCTAATAATTCCTCAATTTCAGGACTCATCTGTGTAGCCAAATCAAAATGGGGTCGGCTGGCTACTGCCAAGTTCATGTACCTAAATAAGTCTTTCCAGGAATTCCAAGTCGGTAGTTGAATTAGAGAATCTGCACCCATTAACCAAGTCAAACTACTCTCTGGGCCAAAGCGCTCGCGGAGCGCTTGCGCAGTATCAATAGTGTAGCTAGGCCCAGCACGATCTATCTCAATTCGATCAATTCCAATTTGGGTGGGGATCTGAAGATATAAAAATGCCCTGGCTAAATCAATGCCAGCAGCTTCGGTAAGTTGAAGGCGAATTTTGGCAGGCGTGATCTCTAAGTCTTTCTGCCATGGTTCACCGCTCGGAATAAGCAGTAGCTCATCTAAGCGCAATACTTTTGCAAAGTGACTAGCCACCTTGAAGTGACCAATGTGGGGTGGATCAAAAGTTCCCCCGAGGATGCCAATTTTCTTTGGAGCGTTCAAGCTAACCAATCGCGTGGCTTGAGATAGTAATCGTAAAGCTTAGCCTCAGGAGTTCCAGGCTTGGGCTGATAGTTGTACCACCACTGCACTACCGGGGGCATCGACATCAAAATAGACTCAGTTCGTCCACCAGAGTGAAGTCCAAAGATCGTGCCGCGGTCAAAGATCAGGTTGTATTCCACATAACGGCCACGACGATATTCTTGGAAAGACTTTTCTTCAGGTGTGAATGTATCTTGATAGCGGCGTTGTACGATTGGCAAATAGGCGTTGATAAAGGAGTCACCCACTGCACGGGTCATCGCAAAACTCTTCTCAAAGCCAAGTTCATTGAAGTCATCAAAGAAAACGCCTCCAATTCCGCGAGGTTCATCACGATGCTTTAAATAAAAATATTCATCACACCATTTTTTAAAGCGTGGATAAAGCTCTTTACCAAAAGGGTCTAAAGCATCTTTAGCAGTTTGATGAAAGTGTTTGCAGTCTTCATCAACACCGTAATAAGGCGTGAGATCAAAGCCGCCACCAAACCACCAAACCGGTTCTTTATCTGGGGCTTGCGCAATAAAGCAACGCACATTCATATGAGTAGTAGGGACTTTGGGATTATGGGGATGAAATACCAATGACATGCCTAGTGCCTCAAAGCTACGACCAGCCATTTCAGGGCGATGGTGGGAAGCAGAGGGCGGCATTTGATCGCCACGGACGTGCGAGAAGCCTACGCCACCTTTTTCTAAAATGTTGCCGCCATCCAAAGTACAGGTGCGACCATAGCCCTTGAGTTTGCTATCTTCAGGTTTTTGCCATTCGTCAGCAATAAAAGCTTTACCATCAAGCGCACTCATTGCGCTAGTAATGCGATCTTGCAAGCCCAAGAAATAATCTCTCAGGGCTGCGATGTCAATTTGTGTCTGTTGTGTTGTCAAGTGTGCCTACCTATTTACTTGATTGCGCGATAGCCAATATCTTTACGATATTGCATGCCATCAAACTGAATCTGATTAATTGCATCATAGGCTTTTTGTTGTGCGCCCCGCACGGTATCAGCAAGGCCTACTACACACATCACTCGACCGCCCGAAGTCAGTATTTTGCCATCTTGTAGTTGAGTGCCTGCGTGGAAAGTGATTTGATCTTCAGTATCAGCAGGAATGCCGCTAATCATATCGCCATGACGCGGGGTATCTGGATAGTTGTGAGCTGCCAGCACTACGCCTAAGGCAGTGCGACGGTCCCATTTCAGATCAACTTCATTGAGCTTGCCATCAACAGCATGATCCAAGGCATTTACTAGATCACTCCGAAGGCGTGCCATGATCGGTTGCGTTTCTGGGTCGCCCATGCGGCAGTTGAACTCTAAAGTTTTGATCTTGCCATCGGGACTAATCATCAGGCCAGCATATAAGAAACCTGTATAGGGGATGCCATCCGATGCCATCCCTTTAACCGTTGGCATGATGACTTCACGTAGTGCCCGTGCATGGATTTCTGGTGTGACAACAGGGGCGGGGGAGTAGGCACCCATGCCGCCAGTATTGGGACCTTGGTCGGCATCGAGTAAGCGCTTGTGATCTTGACTAGTTGCTAAAGCCAATACATTTTTGCCATCAACGAGCACAATAAAACTCGCTTCTTCACCAGTCAAAAACTCTTCGATCACAACCCTTGCGCCAGCATTACCCAATTTGTTATCAGCAAGCATCATGTCTACTGCGGCATGCGCTTCGCTTAAGCTCATGGCAACCACCACACCTTTGCCAGCAGCAAGGCCATCAGCTTTAATCACAATCGGTGCACCTTTGGCGACAATGTATGCATGCGCTTCAAGAATGTTGCTAAATGTTTGGTAATCCGCAGTTGGAATACCATGACGTTTCATAAATGCTTTGGAAAAATCTTTAGAAGACTCTAGTTGTGCTGCTAATTGCGTTGGGCCAAAAATACGTAAACCCTGATTACGGAAGACATCCACAATACCGGCAGCTAAAGGCGCTTCCGGTCCAACCACGGTGAGATGAATCTTTTCGCGTTTAGCAAAATTCGCTAGTTCTTGTAAGTCGGTGATCGGTAAGTTCTCGATACCTGCTGCACCTTGCTTGGCGGTAGCAGTGCCACCATTGCCCGGGGCCACATAGACGGTTTGTACTTGGGGCGATTGGGCAAGCTTCCAAGCTAAAGCATGTTCGCGTCCACCGGATCCAATGAGAAGAATTTTCATAGTGAGTAAAAGTTCTATTTAAAGAGCTGCGTTTGTAAATACTTCTTGAACATCGTCTAGATTTTCAAGGGCGTCTAGTAGTTTTTGCATGCTTTCTGCTTGATCACCTTCTAAAGTGATCTCAGTTTCAGGACGCATCGCTACAGTAGCCAATTCAGGCTTAAGACCAGCTTTACTAATGGCATCCTGAACTTTAGTGAAGTCAGGGACAGGAGAGAGTACTTCAAGTGAGCCATCATCATGGGTAATGACATCTTCTGCGCCAGCATCAAGAGCAACTTCCATCAGTTGATCTTCGCTCGTACCTGGTGCAAATAACATTTGGCCGCAATGCTTAAAAAGAAAGGCAACCGATCCTTCAGCGCCCATATTGCCACCATTTTTATTGAAAGCATGGCGTACCTCTGCAACTGTCCGAGTCCGATTATCCGTCAAGCAATCCACAATGATCGCGGCGCCATTCATGCCATAACCTTCATAACGAATCTCTTCGTAGTTCACGCCTTCAAGCGATCCAGTACCACGGGCAATCGCTCTTTGCACATTGTCGTTAGGCATATTGGAGTCTTTCGCTTTATCAATCGCTAGGCGCAAGCGAGGATTGGTAGCAATGTCACCGCCACCCAATTTGGCAGCGACAGTAATTTCTTTAATGAGTTTTGTCCAAATCTTGCCGCGCTTTTCGTCTTGACGACCTTTGCGGTGCTGAATATTGGCCCATTTCGAGTGGCCGGCCATACGGGTAATTCCTTTTAATAATTTGGCTAGAAGTCCTCATTTTAAAGGGTTCTAGATCAAAGGTAGAGGATTGCCAGTCATTTTTTGTTACACTCTCATCTCTTAGCAGTAACAAAGCATCAAAGTGAGCAGAATTTCCACTGCAAACACCTGCCTCGGTGATGGAATTGGTAGACGTGCCGGACTCAAAATCCGGTGCCGCAAGGCGTGGCGGTTCGAGTCCGCCCCGAGGCACCACTCAAATGACGGCTCAGTCTTTGAGAGATTTCAAAATCTTAAATCTCATACGAGTCTGATTCGTTATTCATGGCTTGCTCGACGATTTTCTTTGTCAAGGTCGGCGAGAAGAGCTCAATAAAGGTATACACAAAAGAGCGCAGATAGGCGCCTTGTTTGACGCCAAGATGGGTCACGTTATTGCCAAATAAATGAGTTGCTTGAATTACTTTTAGATTGCGATCCCGTTCTGGGTCATACGCATGACCTGCGACGATGCCAATGCCCATACCAGTTTCTACATAAGTTTTAATGACGTCCGCATCAATCGCTTCCAAAATAATATCTGGTGTGATATTTCTTTGTGCAAAAGCGGCATCAATTTTGCTGCGGCCAGCAAAGGCCTTGTCATAGGTGATGATGGGATACTTTGCAATCTCTTCTAAAGTGACTGTAGCTTGATTTAGGAGTGGGTGACTTAATGGCACCATCACAACATGCTGCCATTGATAACCAGGTAGCGCAAGGACTCCAGGTGTATTGGCGATGCCTTCAGTGGCAATCGCGATATCAGCTCGATCATGGGTGAGTAGCTCAGCAATTTGTCCAGGGTTACCTTGCGCAATGCTGACGCGTACCTTTGGGAAACGCTTGGTAAATTCCATGAGGACTTTAGGAAGTGCATAGCGAGCTTGTGTATGCGTTGTTGCAATGACCAAACTGCCTTGGTCTTGACTCGCAAAATCTTTACCAACCCGTTTCAAAGTTTCAACTTCGTCCAAGATGCGCTCGACAGAAGTCAAAATACGTTTACCTGGCTCAGTGAGTGAGCGAATGCGTTTACCGTGGCGGCGAAAGATCTCCACACCTAACTCATCTTCGAGCTCGATAATGGCCTTAGATACGCCAGGTTGAGAAGTGAAGAGGGCCTTAGCTGCCGTTGTCAGATTAAAGTTTTGCCTAACGGCTTCACGTACAAAACGGAATTGGTGGAGATTCATAAGGATTCCTATCTATATATCAACAAAGATATAGGAATCAAATTCTAAATGAATTTTGGGTATTAAGCTTTAGACACCCAGCGCAACCCTACTAGCGCTAGGAGGAAGTAGAGGAGGGGTGGCGTTAAGGCAGTCATCAAGGCAGGCCAAGATCCCAATAGGCCCACGTTTGAGAATAAGGAGTTAAAGAGTTGGAAGCTCATGCCAAGCATGATTCCACCGAAAACTTTAATGCCAACACTACCGGCACGTACTTTTAAATAAGCAAAAGGCAATGCTAAAGCTAGCATCACAAAAATCGTGAAGGGGTAAATCACTTTCTTCCAGAAGGCAATGGCATGGCGTTGCGCATCTTGCTTGTTATCGCGAAGATGAGAAATGAAGCGACCTAAACTAACGATAGACATTTTTTCTGGGTTAATGAGTAAGACACTCAAAATCTGAGGCGTCACTTCTGACTCTAGTGTCAGTATGGGGTGTCTAAATGTCTGCGCGGAAAATACCGGATTCAATGGGTCGGCTTGTTTGGTTTCTTTGAAGCGCGTTTCTGTAACATCGTTTAGCACCCAGATACCAGTTTCATCGAACTGGCCTGATGTAGCGCTTCTAATAGAGAGCAGGTGATAGGTATCATTAAACTCATACATTCGGATATTGCTGATTTCATTATCTTTATCGATCTTGCCGACGTTGACATAACGGACGCCAGGCCTTACTGGACCACTACCATCTTCATCGCGCAGCCGGTCTTTTACCCAAACTCCGGTTCTGAATTGGGATGAGTAAACAGAGCCCAAGGCTTTCATGCGAAGTTGCTCTGATTTGTTTTCGGCATATGGGCCAATCCATTCGCTCATGATGAGTGTGAGCGCTATGAGTGGGAGTGAGATTTTGGTAAGGGTGATCAGGGCGCGTTTCACATCTAATCCGGCAATACGAAGGATCGTAAATTCGGATTGACTAGCGAGCATTGCAAAGACGTAAATACTGCCAATCAGTCCTGCAATTGGAATAATTTCAGAAATTCGGCTAGGCGCTTTTAGGAGAACATGCAGTAAGGCAAGGGGCAGCGTGTAACCGCCCTGGATTGATCCAAGCTCACTCAAGATATCGAAGAATAAAAATAGGGCGACAAGGGCGAACAAAATAAAACCAAACGCCGCATAAATTTGCTTGGCTAGGTAGCGTTCATAAATGAAGGGAAAGAACTGTTTCATTTACTCGTAAATCCAGCAGGCAATTGGCGGCGCCACCATTTTAAAGAGGGATTAATGCGATTTCGAATGAGGGCAAAGGCAATTAAAAATGCCAATACATGGATTGGCCAAATGCCAACAAACATACTAACCTTTCCTTGAGAAACAAAGTTCTGCGTCAGGTTTAGTAGATTGCTATAGATTAAATAAATTAAGACCGCATAGAACATGGCAGTGTAGTTACCAAGACGCGGGTTAACGTAGGCTAGCGGGATTGCAATCAGCACTAATCCAAGGGCCATCAGTGGCAGGCCAATACGCCAGAGCAATTCGGCGCGATTTTGGCTGATGTTATTGGGATTAGTATCAGCGAGTAACTCAGTGACGGTCTTTTCTCGATCGCGTGGTGCCGGAGCTAAGGTTTCTTTACTCCGAATTTTGGTGCTGTACTCATCAAATTCCAAAATTCTGAAGTCAGGCTGCGTCGGTTGACCCTCATAGCGTCGACCGTTGTGCAGCACGATAGACTTTTCCCCGCCTTCAGAGTTTTGAATGAAACCACTTGAGGAGACAGCAACACTCATCCTTCCATTCTTAGAGTCAGCAACAAAAATATTTTTTACTTCATTTTTATCAACATCAAGTTCCTCAATGAAGAACACCCGCTCTGCTTTAGCGGATTCTTTGAATTGCCCAGCGCTCACCATAGAAACATCATCACGCTGTTGGAAGCGTTGACTAATCAGTGTTGATTCGCGATTTGCCCAAGGCCATACAAAGAGTGCCAGCAGCGCAATAATAATAATCAGTGGTGTTGCAAACTGCAGAATGGGGCGAATTAAATTAGTGATACTTAAGCCACTTGCAAACCACACAATCATTTCTGAATCTTTGTACCAGCGCACTAAAACGATGAGCGTCGCAACAAAGAGGGAGACGGTGAGTAAGACTGCCATGTAACCAAGAGTAGCCAGTGCAATTAACACCAGAGCATCTTCTGGGTTGACAGCACCGTTGGCAGCAAAACCCAAGATTCGAATGACCAAGGTGGTAACCATAATGGTCACCAAGACCAAAAAGACCCCGCCAGTTGTAAAACTGAGTTCGCGGCGGAGGGCTTGTTTAAAAATCATCTGAAACTGTTTATCTGGATTCTGGGGTTATTAGTGGGGTTTAATTAGCTTATATTGGTGCAGATAAAAGAAGTTCTTCTCATGTCGGAGGATAATGGATAAAAGACCGTTTTTAGTACTTTCCTGCCCCTTGATACGACTTAAACATACCGCTATAGATTATGACAATTCAATTTAGTACCAAGATTTTCCCTCAAGCTGACCTCCAAAGTGCAAAAGCCCTTAATTCCAGTCTAAAAAGCCTCCTGGCTCACACTTCAGACTGTTTAGTTTTAGCTTATTCCAAAGCTGACTTTGATAGTTTTAGCGGTACAAAAGCTACCAAGAGTAAGTCTGGATTTTTGGCTGAGCTTGACCGCTTGCTGGGTGGCTCAGTGAGTCATGCCAACTTGCTAGGAGATCTTGATGACAAGCAATCATCTGTCTGCCTCTTGCGTGCTGAAAAACCATGGACTACAAATGGCGTAAAGGCAAAACGTGTTCTATTACTAGGTTTGGGTGATTTACATCTGGCAAGTGAACGCAGTCTGACTAGTTTTTCTAAAGTAGTGCGCGCAGGATTGAAAGCCTTAAGTGGAGGTTCGATTGAAAATGCGCTTTGGTTTGTGCCAAGCTTTGCACAAAAATCAGAATTGATTGCTGAAGAAGTGCGCTTAACTATCCAATATGGAGGCGATCAAGCCTATCGTTTTGGTGTGCGTCAACCAGCCATGAAATTTAAAGTAAAAGATAAGGCAGATACTTTCAAACATTTAGTTTTCGCTGGTAATAATGCTTGCGCTAAAGAGCTGAAGCTTGCTGTGGAGCAAGGCCTTGCCATGGTTGAAGGTATGCATTTAGCAAAAGACTTGGGTAATCTTCCTCCGAACATTTGTACGCCTACTTACTTGGCTAAGACGGCTCAAGGCTTGAGTAAGAAAGTTGGCTTGAAGGTTGAAGTACTGGGCCGCAAGCAAATTGAAGCCTTAGGTATGGGCTCATTCTTATCTGTTGCCCAGGGTTCTGAAACGCCACCCCAATTTATTGTTATGCGTCATCAAGGCGGCAAAACTACTGATGCGCCGATTGTCTTGGTAGGCAAGGGGATTACGTTTGATACTGGTGGCATTTCCTTGAAACCTGGTGAAGCCATGGATGAGATGAAGTACGACATGTGTGGCGCTGCTTCAGTGATTGGCACTCTATATGCGGCTGGCTTAATGAAGCTCAATCAGAATGTCATTGGTGTGGTTCCAACATGCGAGAACATGCCCTCAGGCCAAGCAACTCGACCGGGCGATATTGTGAAGAGTATGTCAGGGCAAACAATTGAGATTCTGAATACAGATGCTGAAGGCCGTTTAATTCTGTGTGATGCGTTAACGTATGTCGAGCGCTTTAAGCCTAAAGCGGTAATTGATATCGCGACCTTAACAGGAGCATGTGTTATTGCGTTAGGTCATGTGCACAGTGGATTATTTTCAGAAGACGAAGGTTTGGTCAATGCCTTGACCAAGGCAGGTAAGGCCTCCTTAGATACTGTGTGGCGCCTCCCATTAGACGCTGCCTATCATGAGCAACTCAAATCAAACTTTGCTGACGTTGCTAACATTGGTGGGCGTCCAGCAGGCAGTGTTACTGCTGCTTGCTTCTTGTCACGTTTTACTGAAAAGTACAAGTGGGCTCACTTAGATATTGCTGGTACTGCCTGGAAGAGTGGCGCCGCAAAGGGTTCTACTGGTCGTCCAGTACCTTTGCTAGTGAATTTTTTGCTTGAGCAGAAGTAAGCTTTCCCCTTATATGGCCCGTATCGATTTTCATAGCAATGTCGCTGACAAGCTGGAATATGCTTGTCGCCTCACCCGCAAAATTTGGAGCGCTACTCCTGAGGGTCAGCCAGTTCGCAACATTGTGATGGTTGGTGAGCAGATGGATTTAAAAAAGCTAGATGAGCTACTTTGGACTTTTAGTAGTACTGATTTTTTACCCCATTGCTTTATTGATGATGAGCTTGCTACAGAAACTCCGATTGTTTTAAGTGATGACTTTGCTTCTCCAGCTTTATCGAGTCTGCCACATGCAGATGTCATGATTCACTTGGGGATGCGGATGCCGCAAGATGTGGCTGCTTTAGTAGCGCGCTTTCCCCGAATTGTTGAGGTGGTCACTGTCGATGAAGCGGAACGCTTAGCCGGGCGCGAGCGTTACAAGGCTTACCGCGATCTAGGTCATGAGTTGCATAACTTTGATCAATCTCAGAGTTAATACTCTATGTTGATTCATCCACAGTTTGATCCAGCTGCGATTCGCATTGGATCATTTGCAATTCATTGGTATGGATTAATGTATCTCATGGCTTTTGCACAATTTTTATTGTTAGGTCGTTTGCGTATTCGTGCCCCACGCTATCAGGCTCTAGGTTGGACCTATAAAGATCTCGAAGATTTATTATTTGCAGGCGTCTTAGGCGTTGTTCTTGGCGGTCGCTTGGGCTATACCCTGTTTTATATGCCCGGCCATTACCTTACTCATCCTTTAGATATTTTCAAGATCTGGGAAGGCGGCATGTCTTTTCATGGAGGTCTTTTAGGTGTGTTACTTGCTTTGTATTGGTTTGCAAAAAAACGTAAGACTACTTTTTTTGTCGTGAGTGATTTAGTAGCTCCCTTAGTGCCCTTTGGTTTGGCGTTTGGTCGACTAGGTAATTTCATTAATGGCGAGTTGTGGGGTAGGCCTACCGATCTTCCTTGGTCTATAGTCTTTCCAATGGTTGATAACATCCCGCGCCACCCATCTCAAATCTATCAATTACTGGGCGAGGGTATTTTGCTTGGTGTAGTGTTGTGGATGTATTCCGGGAAGCAACATCGCGTAGGTCAGGTCTCGGGACTTTTCTTATTGGGTTACGGCATCTGCCGTTTCTTAGCTGAATATGCACGTGAACCAGATACGTTTTTAGGGCTGTTAGGTTTGGGTTTATCGATGGGGCAGTGGTTATGCGTGCCAATGATCATCTTTGGCATCTACCTCATGACTTGGTTTAAATCAAAGTCCGTCGTTTAAAAACACGCTTCAGGGCTGAACTATTCATGTTGCATTGCAAAAATACCAAAATCTCTACATCCCCTAGTTACAATCGCTAACTTAATGGATTTCAAGGCATTTGCAGGAATACATTGAATGATCGTTTTTTGTCGTTAGTATTTCTGAAAAGACCTAGATGCTTGAAAAGTTAGCAAAAGCCCGTTATTTTTCGCGCCTTACTGGTGCCGTGAATCGCCTCATCTCTGAGCGCGGTGAATCTAATGCCGTTAGCATGGCTGACGATGTCATTCATAACTATCGCAAGCTTACTAAGGATCAGCACGCCAAGTTTTTTACTTTCCTATTTCAAAAGCTGAATCCAGATCCAGTAGCGGTAATGTCTGCAGCACAAAATTTTTCTGCAGAAGGTAATGCCCGCAATTACATTAAATTGCAACGTGTTGCTGAGCCGCCTAGGCAAGAATTATTTCGTCGCTTAAATCGTGCAACAAATGGTACTGCAGCTTTGGTAGCAATGCGCCGAGATCTTTTGCAACTACTTGATAAGCAGCCTGAGTTAATTGCGGTTGATTTTGATTTGCGGCATCTTTTATCTTCTTGGTTCAATCCCGGTTTCTTAAAAATGCATCGGGTGGATTGGAAATCACCAGCTGAGATTTTAGAGAAACTCATTCAACACGAAGCGGTGCATGCAATTGACGGCTGGGATGATCTACGTCGCCGCCTGCAGCCTGACCGTAGATGTTTTGCATTCTTTCATCCTCAACTACCAAGTGAGCCACTAATCTTTGTTGAGGTTGCTCTCCTGCCAGAAATACCTGCAGTAATTACGCCGCTGGTAGATAAAAAGGCTGAGACAGTGCATCAAACCTCAAGTTATAAAGTTGCAGCTTTTTATTCTATTAGTAACTGTGAGCCTGGTTTGCGTGGTGTTTCCATGGGTAATTTCTTGATCAAGCGCGTTGCTGAACAATTACATGAAGAGTTTCCAAGTCTTAAAACTTTTGTCACTTTATCGCCTATCCCTGGGTTTATTGATTGGGTTGCTAGTGGCGCTGATATCGATGGCGAAAAATTTAGTGTGCAACTGAAGCCAGCGATTCGAATAGCGCGGGAGCAATCACTAGAAACTTTGGGTTTAGCGAAACGCTCTTGGACTGAGCGTTTAAGTGCTGGCTGGCATCCTGATAATGCGACTGCAAAAGAAAAGTCAGCATTATTGTCTCTCGCCAGTATTTACCTAGGACTTGGCTCAGCTGGGCGCAACGGTAATCCAGTTGCGAAGTTCCATCTAGGGAATGGTGCAAAGCTGCATCAAATTAATTGGTCAGCGGATCTTTCGCGCAAAGGCCTGCGGGAATCGGCAGCATTAATGGTGAATTATTTATATGATCTTTCTGCTGTTGAGGAAAATCATGAGCGATTTACCCAGGGTGAGATTGATTATTCAAGGGCGGTCGGTCGTTTAATGGCGCCCTGATCAGGATTTTAGGAGGAGATGCCCTAAGGCAGAATTCATAGAGTATTCGCCATAGGTTCTGATGGAGTAAGCTTGGCAGCATGATGTAGTAATCAAAATGGTAAGTAGAGGAGACAAAAATGTTGAAGCAATTTGAATTTTCGAGCCTGATAAAACGGGTTCTATTTTTAGTTTGTGCTGCACCTTTAGTGGTGATGGCGCAAGAGTGGCCTAATAAGCCAATTACTTTTATCGTTCCCTTCCCGGCTGGTGGAGGAACTGATGCCTTTGCAAGACCTTTGTCTGCGCAACTGACCAAACAATTAGGCAAGCAGATCATTATTGATAACCGTGGTGGCGCTGGCGGAACCTTAGGAGCTTCTATTGCAGCTAAAGCTGCGCCAGATGGCTATACCTTCTTTATGGGCGCTGCTCACCATGCAATCGCTCCGGCAATGTATCCAAATCTGGATTACGACATTGAGAAGAGCTTTATTCCGGTAGCGATGGTGGCCAATCCACCCCAAGTGATTGTTGTTAATCCTAAAAATGTACAAGTCAAGGATTTGAAAGAGTTCATTGCACTTTTAAAGAAGAATCCTGGCAAATTTAACTACGCTAGTGCAGGTAATGGTTCCTCGCATCACTTGGCTGGTGAACAGTTCAAGATGCTGACGAAGACATTTATTACGCATATTCCATATCGTGGTGCTGGCCCAGCAATGCAGGATTTGATTGCCGGCCAAGTGGATATTGAATTTGATGGTTTGGGTTCTTCGGCTGCTCAAATTAAGAATGGCTCTATCGTTGCTTTGGCGGTAGCTTCGCAAAAACGTGCGCCTGGATTTCCGAATGTGCCAACAGCAGCAGAAGCTGGCCTAGTAGGTTATGAAGTTTCTACTTGGTATGGTTTATTTGCGCCTAAGGGAACTCCTCAGCCAATTGTTGACAAGATGATTGTTGAAGTGCAAAAGGCGATCAATACGCCGGAGCTAAAAACCATTTGGACCAATAATGGCTCTGATACCCCAAACCTTTCTGGCGAAGCATTTGCTAAGTTTTTGAATGCCGATATTAAGCGCTGGGCTGCGGTAGCTAAAGCTTCTGGCGCTAAATTGGACTAATTGTTTAGGTTGCTAATTAATATTACTAGTTGGATTTGAGGGTTTCATGAATTTATATTCACTATTGGAAAGAGGATTTCCAAAAGATAAAAAAGCATGTGCATTAGAAACGCATGATGGGCTTTATTACTCTTGGGCTGATCTTGAGGGCGCCACTGCCAAGATGGCGAATTTACTCAAGAGCCTCAAACTTCCCGCTGGTGCACGCGTTGCTGTTCAGGTTGAGAAATCCCCCGAAGCCCTCTTCTTATATTTGGCTACGATTCGTGCGGGCTATGTCTATTTGCCACTAAATACAGCCTATCAGTCTGCTGAGATCCAATATTTTCTAGAGAATGCGCAGCCTGCTGTAGTTGTTTGCAGTAGCAAGAATTTCTCCTGGGTATCTAAAGTGGCGGCTAAAGCAGGTACAAAGCATGTTTTGACTCTCGATGAAAATCGGACTGGTACTTTGCTAGAGCGTGCGGCTAGCTTAAGTGACAAATTCAAGACAGTTCCAGCTAAAGATAATGATCTCGCAGCTATTCTATATACCTCAGGCACTACTGGACGAAGCAAGGGTGCAATGCTCACCCATAAAAACCTAGGAAGTAATGCACAGGTTTTACAGAAATTTTGGGGCTGGCAAAAAGACGATGTGCTTTTACATGCATTACCTATCTTTCACGTACATGGTTTATTTGTAGCTGCCCACGGCGCATTGATTAACGGAAGTAAGATGATCTGGTTGCCGCGCTTAGATACGGCGCAGTTGATTCATCACATGCCAAAGTCTACTGTCATGATGGGCGTACCCACTTTCTATGTACGCTTGTTAGCGGATAAGGGCTTTAATAAGAAAGTAGCGCGTAATATGCGCTTGTTTATTTCTGGATCAGCACCATTACTCACAGAGACATTTAATACTTTCAAACAAGTGATTGGCCAGCCGATTCTGGAGCGCTATGGCATGAGTGAAACTGTCATGCTAGTTTCTAATCCATATAAAGGAGCTCGTGTTGGCGGTTCTGTTGGCTTGCCATTACCTGGTGTCAAAGTACGCGTGGTGAATGAAAAGAGTAAGCCATGCGGCGTGAATGAAATTGGCAGTATTCAGGTTAAAGGGCCCAATGTATTTATTGGCTACTGGCGCATGCCTGAAAAGACCTCAGAAGAATTTACTAAAGACGGTTGGTTTAAGACCGGCGACGTTGGACGTTGGGGTGGCGATGCCAATGGTGGCAAAGCTCCAAAAGATTACCTGTGTATCGTTGGCCGCAGCAAAGACTTAATTATTTCTGGTGGTTATAACGTCTATCCAAAAGAGATTGAAGGCTTTATTGACGATATGGATGGCGTGGATGAAAGTGCAGTGATCGGGATTCCACACCCAGACTTTGGCGAAGCTGTTATGGCTGTTGTAGTTGCAAAAGCTGGGGCGAAATTGAATGCCGACGCAATGATTGCTACCCTGAAAACACAAATTGCGAACTTTAAGATTCCAAAGCGCTTAGAAATCGTTGCTGACTTACCTCGCAATGCAATGGGTAAAGTGCAGAAGAATATTTTGCGTCAGCAATACACGAGCTAGTTAAAAGCCGAATGCCTTGCGGCTTTCATTAAACATGAAGGCTGCAAGGAAAAATAACATGATGCCGAAAACCCTTTTGAGTTGAGCGACATCCAGTTTTCTGGCCATCTTGGCACCCCAGGGCGCAGTGAAGATGCTGACTGCAACAATGCAGGCAACTGCCGGTACATAAACAAAACCTGAAGATCCAGATGGTAGGTTGGGATGACCCCAGCTGCCATACATATAGCCAATCGTTGCTGCAGCTGCAATCGGAAATCCCAGGCCAGATGAGCTAGCCATTGCTACATGCGGCTTTACATTGCACCAAAGCATGAAGGGTACGGTGATAAATGCACCGCCTGCGCCCAGAAGACTAGAGAGCGCGCCAGCAAAAGTGCCAAAGCCAAAGAGTCCAAGTGGAGCTGGTAACTCTCTACCGGCTTTAGGCTTCTTATTGATCAGCATCTGAATGGATGAGTACACAATAAAGATGGCAAAAAAGAGTGAGAGCCATGAGGTGTTTAATGCTTCAAATAATTCACTGCCACCGATGAGGCCGCCAAAAACCATTCCCGGGCTAAGTGAGGTAACTAACTTCCAATCAATTGAGCCATGTTTGTGGTGCGCCCAAATTGCAGAGGTGGTTGTAAATAAAATGGTAGCCATGCCAGTTGCAATAGCCATGTGCACAATTACTTCTTGGCTAAATCCTAGGTTGTTAAAAACCAAGATCATGAATGGCACGAGAATCATGCCACCACCAATCCCTAAAAGCCCCGCTAAAAATCCAGAGACTCCTCCGCACAGCATGAGCATCAAAATATCACTTAGTAACATGAATTCCCCGCCTTAGCCGCTAGGCCGTCATCCTGAACCCTAAGGTTCAAGGTGGAACGGCTACTCTGCTTTGGGTGCATTAAGAGGTTCAGGGAGTAAGCAAGTCTGAGTTGGCACTGTGAATCTACAAAACGCTCACGCCCACAAGGTAAAGATCGTTCCGGATGCTTGCGCATCGGTTCAAGGAACTATTGGCCTTGGCGAGCCAGGCAGGGAAAGGGTTTGCATCAAAGCATCTACTTGATCTTCAAGATTGTGGATCTCTGCTTGAAGTTTTGCAATTTCATCAGAGTTCACATGAGAAGAAGGGCTTTGTTGCGATTGTTTTTGCAGTTTAATCAGATCACCGGCAATTTTGAGTGCAGCCATCATGCTAGCGCGCTCAATACTGCGATTGCCGCCACTAATAGCCAGTTGAATTTGCTCATCAACCAATACACATGCTGCACGCAGCAAGGGTTCGTGTTCTGTGCTGGTGGCAAGAGTAATTTTTTGCCCAGCTAGGATTACTTCAATGCGTTGTTGGCTCACTATCATCCTCTGCGTTGGTCGGTGGAATAGTTTCGCCAAGTAAATTCAGTTGGCGTCCATCACTTTGTTCTGGTAAGCGGCTCAAAATATGTTGAATACGCTTTTGCGCACCCTCAATTTTGCTCTCAAGTTGAACCCGGTTCTGCGTTAAGTTTTTAACTGCCTCGGCAATGGCTTGAATTTTTTCACCAACTCTTTGGATGGATGTAGAAAGTCCATCCAAGTCAGGAGTATTGTCGCCAGCGGAATGAGGGTTAGGCTCGTTCATACTGGCATTGTAGTCTGAAATTAGGCTTTATTTCATGGCGTAACGGATGCCTGTAAAGATATTGGAACCCATAGTGTTATACCCATAAGTCAACTGATATTGCTTATTTGTAATGTTGTTCCAACGGGCAAATGCAGTCCAGTCTCTTGCAATTTCATAGCTGGAATACAGGTTGAAAATAGAATATCCACCCATCATTCCGTTATAAGCATTGCCAGAATTTGCATCCGTTCCGGAAATATCTTGTCGCTGACCCGAGAAGGTGCCACTTAAACCCGCAATAAAGCGATTACGATTATATTCAACAGAAGCATTGCCAAATGTACGGGCACGTTTCGCTAAGACCTGATCAGTGGTTTGGTTGATCGGACTTTGCTGGTCAAAGGAGCCCTTAAATGAGAAGTTGCCAAGACGCGCCCCTACGCCAATCGACACACCACTGATTTTTGCCACAGCAACGTTAGAGGCACATCCGTAAATTAATGTAGCAGGGCAATTGACGTTTGCAAACTGAATGAGATTAGTCGTGGTGTTGTTGTAACCCACTAAATGAGCGTCATACGTACTGGCGTCGTAATGCAATCCCACCTCAGTGCTTTTGCTTTTTTCAGCCTGTAGATTAGGGTTGCCATAACCGGGGTAGTAGAGGTCATTAAATGAAGGCGCTCTAAATCCAGTTCCATAGTTAATATTCGCTCGCCACTTTTTAGTGAAAAAGTATCCATATGATGCGCCACCAGTAGTTTGGGGTCCATAACCGGTGATGCTGTCATTTCTAATAGATACGTTCGCAAGATTGGAGCCTCGCTTCAGTTGATAAGAGGCTGCAGCTGAGTTGGTATTTCTACTTTGACTAAATGCTTCTGGCAAGCCGCTTGTATAAAAGTTAATTTGATTGAGGTCTACATTTTGAGTGCGGCGCTCAGCCAGAAGTTGCAAGAGGTCTGTGCCAATTGCAATATCGTTTTGCCAGGTGTAAATGCTTTGCTTGGTTTTGGTGATTGGGTTGTAACCTGGACTATAGGCGGTAGCACCCTGCATATTTTGGCCGCTGTTATTGGAGAGGGATGCTTGTAGCAAACTTTTCCAAATATCGGTAACTTGATTTTGTGAGAAGAGGCTATAGGTGCCAAGTTGATTCACAAAGCTTTGCGCTTGCTGGGGTCCTGGAGCACCACAAGGTCCTGCGGTGTTGTATGAGCAATCGGAGTAACTTGGATTGTTTGCATAATCACCCGCATTAAATCCTGGTACTTGATTGTTCAAACGGCTCTGCATAAATTGAGCACCAAATACTTGCCCCTTAGACCACTCTTGAGATAATTTTCCGGTCACTGCATCTTGAACGTATCCGGTTTTCATTGCGCTAAGGCCAAATGGATTATTGCTGGCAATGGTGTTGTATCCGGTTGACAGGGTTTGGCTGACGCCGAGCGAGTAACGAATTTTTTGCTCACCTTCAGTAGCGCCATAAATACTGGCTTCGCTAATACTTGTTCCGTAAGTGCCATAACCTGTTGATGCGCTGACCTTGGGCGGTCCTGTGCCATCTTTGGTAAAAATCTGCACTACGCCACCGATTGCATCGGAGCCATAGAGACTGCTTTGTGGGCCAAAAACAATTTCAATATGGTCGATTAAGGGAAGGGGAATGGATTCCCATGTAGGGCCTCCATTAAATCCTGAGTCAGAGCGTATGCCATCAATTAAGACAATACTTTGTCCATTTGAAGCACCACGTAAAAAAACGCTAGCTCCTGTGCCGCCTGCGCCACCACCGCTAGTGATCTCTACGCCTCTTTGTCTTTGTAAGAGTTGCGTTAAAGAAGATTGACCAGCCTGAGCAATTTCTTCCGGGCCAATGTAGTCATAATCTGCCAGAACGTTATTACCCAGAGTGGGGGCTCGATTGGCAGTAACAATAATTGGTTCACTTGGACTGAGTGAGTTGGTCACTGAAACACTTGAGCCAACCTGAGCTGATACTGTGGAAAAAATACTTAATGTGAGTATGGCCCCACAGAATGTGGCGACCGCTTTAATGAGCTCCGGCTTCATAATTAACTTTCTGTTGTCGATTGCCCAGCTCACTTCCCCGTAAGCTGGGTCGAACAGAATTTCACGTGCAGGAGTTCGGCGTCAATTGGGCGCAAGATCGCAGGACCAGGCGCTGTCATCGGCGCGCGAAGGTCCCCGTCCGCGAAATTCCACCTGTCTTGGCCGGTATCCGGGCTAGTAAATCTCAGAATCTGGCCTTCCCATGCGATTGACGCGCACAGTGGCTTTGTCAGAT
>Ga0194037_1001270_pt1 | contig 18421 bp, 24 predicted proteins | sample JunL306m_MetaG_FD_148653 | JGI IMG/M metagenome (GOLD analysis project Ga0194037, IMG submission 148653) | Anoxic zone freshwater microbial communities from boreal shield lake in IISD Experimental Lakes Area, Ontario, Canada - Jun2016-L304-6m | ecosystem: Environmental > Aquatic > Freshwater >...
AAAAAGTTGTTGCTAAAAAGCAACGGGGCGAAGCCGAACGCGATGGGTCTTTATATTTATCTGTAGGGGTCACCTCTTCATCTCCCCCCCACAAAAAAAAATTGCACCTTAACAATAAAACTCGTATAACTTGACAATGGATAAACGTAGACGCGAAGGGCTTTTAATTGAATGCTGTGGATGCAAAAGAATGCTTCCGGCCGGAAGATTCAGAGTTCGCCTGCGTGGTGGCAAACCCGTTTTGAGGCCCAGGTGTCGTGGCTGCGAAAAGCCGGAACGTGCGGCGGCGGCGCACAAGCGCCGAACAAAGACGAGGGGATCGTTTACTGCGAAAGACGTTCAGAGACTGGCGTTTTCTCAGGCTGGCTTATGCAAACGTTGTCATCGAAACTTAGCAATAACGGGTTATCACGTTGATCACATTGTGCCGATTGCGCGTGGTGGAATGAACGTAGTGGGGAACATTCAGTTGCTTTGTCCAAGTTGTAACTTGAGAAAGGGGTCGAAATGATTTTATACGACGGATTTGAGGATGCGTTTGTTTGCTGGGGAACCAGGGCGGACAAACGGGTTGCGGTGTACGACTTTAATGAATGCGTGGAAATCTTAAGAAAGCGCGATGATATGCCTGTAGAAGAGGCGTTGGAGTATATGGCTTTTAACGTAACGAGCATGTACGTTGGAGACTCAACGCCGATATTTATAGGGGGAGAAGAATTGGAGTAGCGAGGTGAGTTATGAAATTTCCTTCTGGCGGTTCTAGGCAAGGAAAACTGCACGATTTGGAGAACCCGGCAAATATTCCAGAATGGGTTGATGTGCTTAGACAGGAGATTCGGGCATTAGGAGATTTGATCAGGTTGCGCGAGGCGCTGGCCGTAACGAACAGAGACATTGAAAGGTTTCGTACTGAACGGGACTGGTTACTAAAGTTGCTCAAGCAAGAGCAGGATCAGGTTAAACAGTTGGAAAGCATTATCCAGCGAACACTGAGAGGGAAAGATGGAAAAATCTAAACGTGGATTGGCCGCAATGGACCCCGAAAAACGCAGGGAGATCCAGCAGATGGGGGGACGCTCTGTTGCTGCCGAAAATCGGGCGTATAGTAAAGACAAGAAGTTGGCTCGGGAATCCGGTCAACGGGGCGGTTTTCGTAAAGCAATTAAAGAGCGCTTAAGGGCGCAGGAGGTTGATGATGTTATTTGAAACAATGTTGTCTGCAATGCGAGGCGGCAATGCCTGCAATCGTCAGTCTTGGACAGACGGGTATATCAATATTGACCCAAGCAATGACAGCAATATCTTGCTGACGGCATCAACGGGCGTTACCAATTGGAATCCTACCAGCGCGGATTTGTTGTCCACGGATTGGCAGCCTGGTAACAACAATGTTGTTGTAGTGCCAACTGACCCGGTTGTTGTTGATCCGGTTGTTGTTGATCCGGCTCCAGTTAAATCGAGAAAGTAACATGACTAAGGCTAGTAACATCACTAGGCCTACTATGACTCAGCCTTCTAATCCTCAAGACGAAATCATTGAGGGTTGGAGGGCTGACCCTCATGGGAAATACACAAAAAAGGGCGGCAAGAACGGTCTTGAGCCTACGTCCATGAAGTTTAACGTCGCGAAACTTCGTGCGTTCTTAAGAGCGTATTCCGTTGGCATTAAGTACGGAATGCCTCAGTTGCAACCAGAAGACCTGTATGCCTTGCTGATGAAGGAAGGCAAGGAGGATTTTGGCGCAAACCAATACGACAAGAACGACAAGAAATCTGGCGACATCTGGCTTAAGGTTCGCCAAGAGTTGATCAAAGATGGCGAAGACACTTTGGAGGCGGAAGAACACGCGATTTTTCCAGCCGCTATTTATGATCACGCCAAGAGATCAAAGAGTAAAGGCATAACGTTTGGGCATTCGTATAGCGGAACGGGCTATGCGGCAAGAACCCAAAAGACTGGCGAACAAGAAGGCCAGATGATGCTTGAGCAATATTCTGGGTATGACAAGTCTGAAAACAAAAACTTGATTGATTTCATTACGCATTGGGGTGGATTCAAAACAGCGCCTGATGCTCAAGAGAAACCGCCAACTGCAAACAAGCAGTCCAGCCTTGATCAAGTCATGCCAGAAATAGACAAGACGTTAAATGACTTGTCTGCTGTTCGTGAAAAGGAGCAGACCAATGTGCCGCAGATTTCTGGTGTGCCAGTTTAATTTACGCCGCTGCATTTGTTGGAAGAAAAGGGGTAGGTCTTGACGTTTCCATTAACGCATTTCATGCAATTCGCAAATGCTCTTCTTATTGATACAAAAGAAAAGGGCATGGTCAGATTGGGCCAAAGCATGATGGGTACGCAGCGTTGGTTGCTGCGACACATGGTTGAGGGTTTTGAAAACGGCAAACGAGAGTTTGTTACTCTCAAGTGTAGACAGGCTGGTATCAGCACCCTGTCTTTGGCAATGGATTTGTTTTGGCTTCAGCGTCACAAGGGTATGACCGGGATGCTGGCCGTGCATGAAGATACGGCTCGCGATCAGTTTCGGTCTACGCTTGAGTTGTATTACGCCGGGTTGCCGGATGAATGGAAGCGCCCTATTAAGGATCACAACCGCAATCAGTTGGTATTAAGTACCGGCACTAAGTTGTTGTACCGAGTAGCCGGGACCAAGAAAACTGGCGGCGGTTCTTTAGGCCGCTCGTCCGCTTTGTCGTTTCTACACGCAACGGAGATGTCATCTTGGGGCGACCCCGAGGGGTTTGCGTCTCTTCGCGCTTCTCTGGCCCAGAAAAATCCCAATCGGTTTTATCATTGGGAGTCTACGGCTCGCGGCTTCAATATGTTCTACGATCAGTGGAAAGAAGCGCAATCTGCCGTGACTCAGCAATGTATCTTTGTGTCTTGGTGGGCAAACGAGTTTTATCGGTTTCCCCGTGGAGGCGAAGTTCACAACACTTACTACGGCAAGAACGGCAAACTAACTACGCAAGAGCGCGATTGGTGCAAAGAAGTTCAGTCGTTGTACGGTGTTGAGATTGATGACGAACAAATTGCTTGGTGGCGTTGGCTTTGTGCCGAGCAACAACAAGACGAAAGTCTTAGGTTACAAGAGTTTCCGTGGACTGAATCGCAAGCGTTTCAGGCATCTGGATCTCAGTTTTTTAATCCAATGGTTTTGGGCCGCTTGTATCAAGATGCAGGCAAACTAGATAAACCGGAAATGTACCGGCTTAGGTTTGGGTCTAACTTTTTGCAGACCGAGATTCACTCGGCTAACAGCAAAACCTCAACACTTAAGGTTTGGGAAAACCCGCAGAAGCACGCGTTCTATGTACTGGGGGCAGACCCGGCTTACGGTTCGTCTGACGAAGCAGATTCATTTGTTTGTTCTGTTTGGCGCGTTTGGGCAGATGGATGCCAACAAGTTGCTGAGTTTGCAGACAACACAATGACTACCGCGCAATTTGCGTGGGTGATTGCGTATCTTGCAGGCGCGTATGCGCCGTGTACTTACAATCTTGAAATCAACGGCCCAGGACAGGCTGTGTTAAATGAATTGCAGAATATGAGAAAAGAAAAAGTTTTTGGCTCTTCTGAGTCAAAGCCTATTCTTAAAGACGTACTTAAAAACATGAGAGAGTTCATGTATCGCAAGTACGACAGCATGTATGGCGGTGCGGGAGCATTGCATACGCAGACTACGTTCCAAATGAAAGAGCGCATGATGAACAATATGCGCGACTACATTGAACGAGACATGGCTCTTGTTTCTAGCAAAGAATTGCTAGATGAAATGAAAACGATTGTTCGTGAATCGGGATCTGCTCCTGCCGCTTCAAGCAACGCACGCGATGATAGAGTTATAGCGGCCGCTCTTGCGATCCTTGCTTGGAATGATCAAGTTCGAATTCGTCTTATGTCTGTGGGCTTAACTAGAAAATCAGAAAAAAGAAAAATAGAAGAGTTAAACAAATCTGGCGTTGAGATTAGAGGACCAGCCATTGTAAGTAGTTATCTAAAAGACATTGGTTTTCTTGTAAGCCAAGAAAACGCATTGAAAACAAATGTGAGGACCGCCCGTGGCACTCGCGTCCAAAGATAGAAGTTCGGAAATAGGTCACGATACAGATACCGCTTGGAACGATGAGCATTTGTGTTTTGTTTGGTTTTGGTTAACCGAAAACGAATTAAGTCCTTACAAAGGATGTCCGTCTGTTTTGTTAAGCGCTTTAAATGTACAAAAAGTAAATTGGAAAACAACAAAAAAACAATTTAGAGCCAGGAAATTATGGATTAGGTTTAGTATTCGTTTGTGGTTAACGGCAAGAATGAAATACATCTTGTCTGGAGAAGTGGTTCCTCGCATAGATAAACGAGACAAAAACGGAAACGTTAGAAAATTTTCAATCTTAGTTGTTGAAAAGCCAATTCCAATTCCTATACCAAATTGGTATAGAGGAACAATCAAAATGACGGCCAAAGGTTTGAGGATATTTGTTCAAACACCGCCGCAAAAGATTTCAAAAGACAATTCCAGGCTTGTTAACCCGTTCGGAGTCAGATAATGGCCGTATTAAAAGAGTTTGCGTGCAAAGCCCACGGTCCTTTTGAGGATTACGTGTCTGAAGGAGAGATTCCGGGCTGTCCAAAAGGCTGTTCGCCCCGTTTTGTAGTCCGAGAGATCCGTCAACCGCCCAAAGCAAGGGGTGTGGTGATGGGAAGGCTAGACGAAATGCAAAAAGACCTTGCTCAGACCTATGGATTGACCAATCTAAAGGCCGACAAAGAGGGCGGGACAAGCATGATGGAAGAACTCCGAAAAGGCGAAAAACCGGAGGATTTTGGGGCTTTTTGGGGCAAAAACGTCGATACGTCGCAATTTAAACCCACTCAAGCCATGCAGACAGCGCAATCTAAAGGGGAAATCCCTAAACTAAGGCCCGGACAGTTAGATGGTAGATACAGGGGTCCATTGCCGGAGGCGTAATAAATGAAAATTCCAAAAGATGATGTTGAGCGCTTTAATTTCTATATGGAATTACAAGCGAAATGCACTAACACGCAAGAAGACCGGCGCAAGGTGTATCAGAACCAACGTTTGTTTTTTTTGTTTGGCACTGGACCAGAAGGGTCCGATACCAAAGTTGTAAACAAAATTTATCCTCATGTTGATCAATTGGCTGGTCTGATGTACTCGTCAGAGACCACAAGATTTTCAATTGATATTCCGCCATCTGTTTCTGATCTCAACAAAACAATGATTGTTCCGTTGATGCAAAAATTAAATGACACATGGCATTTGTCGAATTCGGATCTTGTTTTTTCACAAGCGTTGTTGTGGTCGTTTGTTTACGGATCAATGTTTGTAAAAATCAGAATTGGTCTTGGCGGACAATTTGAGCCTTACGTTGTTGAGCCGCATGACATCGGCGTATTACGCGAAGACATTTGCGGAATTTGGAAACAAGAGGCTTTCTGTCATACGTACTATGTAACGTTAAGTCAGATGGAGGCTCAACTTAAAGAGATTGAGCATCCAAAACTTGCAACGTTGATGAAGGTAATCAATTCAGGTCCAAGAGAAAGTACGCCGCAACAGCAAGTTTTAAATCGCATTGAAACAAGCGCTTCTCAGCCAAACATAATTGGAAACATCAATTACAGTCTTGATTCAACAGTAAGGTATCGACCTCGCGTTGCTGAAAAACTAGTTAAAATGACTGAGTTGTATGTATGGAACACTGAAGAAGCCGACTATCAAGTTGTGACAATTGCAGATCCTGGCGTTGTGGTTTTTGATCGCAGCCTAGACAAAATGTTTCTCAAAAACGAATCGCCATTCATTCAAGTGTGTCCTACTCCTGCTCACGATTATTTTTGGGGTTACTCAGAAGTAGACAAACTAATTCCGTTGCAGAGAATGCGTAACGAACGGTTTGAACAAGTTCAGCACATGATGAACTTGCAGGCTCGTCCGCCTAAGTTTGGATCAGGCTTCCAAGGCGATGTCAGCGAAATTATGGACACGATGGATTCTCCAGCAGGACTTGTTGTTGGTGATATGCCAGGTGCAAAACTCGAAACAGTTTCTCCAACAATTCCTGATGATTTGTTTAAAGAAATTCGAGACATTGACGCAATGTTTGAAGAAGTTTCCGGCATCACTAACGTCATGCAAGGACGAGGAGAGTCTGGTGTAAGGTCGCAAGGTCATGCGGCCAACCTTGCTCGCTTGGGGTCATCTCGGGCCAAAAAACGAGCGCTAATCATTGAAGATCAGTTGGAAAAAATCTCAACCCTCTATCTTCAATTGATGCAGGCATATGATCCAGAAACGCTTCGCGGCGATGATGGAATTGAATTTATTGCGGAACAGTTCACAAATAATTTTATTGTTAAGGTAGATGCTCACAGCAATTCACCAATCTTCCAAGAAGATCAGCGTGCCTTAGCATTTGAATTGTTTAAAGCAAAGGCAATTGATAGAGAATCTTTGCTTGATTTGCTTGACGTACCTATGAAGGAACTGCTAAAAATGAGGCTCAAGACCCACATTGAACCCGCAGAAGCCAAAGCCGCGCAAGCGCAGCAGCAAGCAGAAGCGCAGGGTAAACAGTCCAAATCGAAAGGACACAAGTGATGCGTCATAAGCGATCCAGCAAGCGGAAAATGCGCCGCTAAACTGAAAAAATTCATAAGGGGTTGGCGATTAAACAGGAGATACGCACATGGCTCGCAAGCACAAGCGTGGCGGTCGGCGTTCGAAGCGCTAAGTAATTAGCGCTCCGGCACAAGCCGTTGCAACCCGGCCGCTAGACCTCACGGACTAGCGGCCTTTTTTGTATCTGTTGACTTTGTAATTTCATTAAGTATAGAAAGTCACTTATGAGCGTACCTCCTCAAATAGCACAAGCACTTGCTGGCGGCGGTCCCGGTGGCCCCCCAGGAGGCGGCCCTGCCGGTTCAAAGCCCCCATCACCCTCTGCGGCTCCTATGATGACTCCGCAACCCAAGCAGGGTAATGAGGCGGGTAGCAGGGCAGATGTTCAGGTGATGATCAAAAAACTCACCATGACGCTCCAGTCTTTTCCGCCCGGTACTGAACAGGGCGATGCAATAATGAAAGCCATTTCTTCGCTAACCAAAGCGTTTGGCGAAACGTCTGGCAAAGACAAAGAACTTATGCCTGCTGAGATTGCACAGGCAGTATCGGGGCTTGCAGGCCCCGGTAAGCCGCCGCCGGGTCTTCCGGCTCCGGCTGGTCCCGCCCCTCTCCCATCTCCAATGTAAGGAAGCGCCACCATGCCAGGTGATCGTCTGTTTGACCCGTCGTCCTCGCTTAAGATCCGAGATCCGCAGGACAATGCCAGCCCAAATGACCAAATTCGCAACCCGCCCCGATACATGGAGTACGGTGGTTTGCAGTCAGGTCGCGCTCGCGGTTTTTATTTGAACGGTTTTAAAATTCAGAAACCGGGGAACTCTTTAACAAATGTTCCTTTTGACAAGAAAAAGACCAAGACCGGTCGGTAATTAATTACAAGGGGTATTCGAAATGGCTTTGGAAGACTTATCGGAAGCCGATCAAGCAAAGGCGATGGCGCTGTATCAATTTGTTCAGGGAAACCCGGACGTTGCTAAACAGGTCAGAAAACTTGCTCGGGAAAAAAACCCGAATATGCCGCTTCCTGATACAGATTTGATTGAAGACAAGTTTCAATCTGAAATTGAATCTCTTCGTTCAGAATTGAAAAAGCGTGACGAACAGTCTGCTGAAAATCTTCAATCCCAGCGCCGTAGCGAAGCCCATGCCAATATCCGTTCGCAAGGATTTGATCCTGATGACGTTGAGAAGGCAATGATTGCCAACAAAATTGGCGATTATGATGTTGCCATGAAGTTCCTTAGACAGGAACGCGAACTGGCTCCGGCAACCCCGGAATCTGTTTCGCCAATGTCGATGCCTGATAACAAAGAACTTTGGTCCGACAAAAACAAGTGGGCCAAAAATCAGGCGTTTGAAGCAGTCAATGAACTCCGTGCGAAACGGATGGGCGCTAGGTACTAAAAACTTGGCTGCGGCGGGGTGTGCTGGCAGCGTAAACTTTTGATTCAGGAGTAAACGAAAATGCCAGTATTTGGACAAGGTATCGTCCCGGCAGCGGGTCCGATTGCCAACGAACTTACGTACGTCACCCGGCGTGCGTTTATCCCCAAGATGGTTGTGCAGTTATACCAGTCCAGCCCGGTCATTGCCGCGCTACTGGCTAACTCGCAAACTGCCTCTGGTGGTGTTTCTTCTATCTCGGTCCCAGTTCAGGGACAGCCGTTTGTTAACACCCAGTGGTCTGACTACTCGGGTTCGTTTAACCAACCGCAGGCACAGCAGGGCGCGTTCCTTGCTGAATTCAATCTCAAGTCACTGATCACGCCAATCCCGTTCCTCGGAATGGAAGGCGCTGTTCAGATGGACCATGCGATTATCCCGCTAATCGAAGCGCGTATGAACGATGCTACGAACAGCATGGTTGATGCGATGGCGAACGCGTTGTACAACAACACTTCGTCTACGCAGCAGTTACTTGGTCTGCCAGCGGCAGTTGATGACGGAACACAAGCCAGCGCCACATATGGCAATATCAACCGGACAGCGAACGCTTGGTGGCAGGCCAAGTATTATTCAACCTCTGGTAACCTGACCCGAATTAAAACGATGCAATACATTGCAGCGGCTCAGAAATACGGTTCAGAAATGCCCACGATGGGCGTTGTCGGTATTGCAACTTACCTTGGACTTGCAAACGACATTCAGGCAATTGAGTCTTATCAGATTCAGCCGGGTAACGGTTTTGACAGCGACGGTGATCGTCCTCGTTCGCTCTTCAGAGCGATTGACATCGCGGGTGTGCCGGTTTACGCAGATCCGTATTGCCCAGAAGGTACGATGTATTTGCTCAACGCGAACTACCTTAATCTTTACGTTCACGACCAAGCATCGTTTGCGTTTACGGGTTTTGAGTCGCTGTTGTCCAACTACCAGTTGGGCTATGTAGGCGCTGTGTTGACCTTGTGCGAACTTGTGCTTACCAAGCCCAAGACTTGCGTTAGGGTTACCGGCCTTGCCCAGCCATACCCCATCTAATACTTTTGGACTTACGGAGTAAGCCATGTCAGATTTAAAAATTGCATCAGGTGGCAATGACTTTATTGCCGAACAAAGCACAACTCAGATTGCAATTGCTAACGCAACCAATGCGTTTACGTTGGCAACTGTTTCTGCGGGTTTGGTGTCTGGTACTAACACTACCGGGTACGTTGGCACTTTGACGTTTGCTGCGGTGCACGGTCTAACGTTTAGCCCTGCGGCCAACATTCTTCCAAATTACTTTATCAAGTTTGCTTCTGCTACCGTTACTGGCGGCACGGGCATTTTGACGGGTAACGTTTTCCGTATTTTGTCGATCCCAAGCACTACGACGCTTACGTTCTTCACAACGGTGTCGTCGGCTACGTTCTCGGGCGCGTCTGTTATCCCAGTGTTTTACCCGGTCTTGCAGCAGTCTCTGCTGTCTGGCGCGGCAACTGGTGTAGTTAGCGGCTCGTCAAATTCGTTCACGGTTCAGGGCGGCTATCCGTATTACGGCACTGTGCAGTGCGCCAATATTACGGCTGGTTCTAACACGACTGTTTACTACAACCCCGATAACACAGGTGTTCCGTTAGACGCTCAGACGGGTATTACTCCGTCAACGGCTGCAACGGTTCGTTCGTTGTTGTCTGCCGCTGGCGCTGGTCAGTTCCGTCTTGGCCCGTATGACTACGTTGCTCAGACGGGTGTAAACGCTTCGCAAACTACTTACATTTCAATTGTTTCGTAATTAACACAGCAGGGGTGCTGACATGAATGATGGAATTCTTGATACGTCTGATTATGTTCGTGTTGTAAACAACACGGGGGTAGACATAAAAGGAATGTATTCTGGAACTACTTATTTGTTTAGAGTCGGCGCTCCTACTGACATTCATGTGACGGCGGCAAAGCATATTTTTTGTTTTGGCCTTGAAGACAAGATGAATTGCTTTCATCGTTTGGGCTGGTTAGATGGCCGAACATACGAAGAAGCGCTTAACTTTCTTTCGGCAATTTCTTTTGAAGAAGTGACGCTGCCAGTTCCTGACATTTCGCCTAAAAAGCGAGCCAAGATCGGCAAACCGACACCCCTGGTAAATGCCGGTGTGGATGACGGGGAGGGGGATTCGTCCCTCTCCCCTTCTGAAGCCACGGGTACTTTCGGGGATTTATAACTGTGCGAGGGCTGAGTGGTACTTTCAACCTACATCACCCAAGTGCAGCGGTTGCTGCATGATACAAGCGCTCAGTATTGGTCTACAGCCGAACTGACTGATTACATCAATGAATCGAGAAATCGCGTGTGTAAAGACACGCGTTGTCTCCGTCAGTTGGCTACAAGCATCAGTATTGCGTCTGGTGTTGAACAATATCCTTTATCGACAATTCAAGCGTCTCTCCCGTCTGCTTTGACTGGATATACGATTGTCGATGTTATGGGCATTACAATTTACTGGGGAAGCACGCGAATCAAATTGGCGTATCTTCCGTGGACTCGATTTGATGCTCAGTTTAGGTATTGGCAAACAATGTTGAGCAGACCTGTGTGCTACTCGCGCATGGGGATAACAAATGTGTATGTAGGCCCAATACCTGATCAGACGTATGTTAGCGATTGGGATGTATCTCTTATCCCACCTCCTCTAACATCAGACACAACGCCGGAACCAATTACGGAACCGTGGATTGGAGCGGTCAAGTATTACGCTGCATATCTAGCCAAGTTCAGAGAACAGGCTATGCCTGAAGCAAATCTGTTTAAACAAATGTACGAACAGAATATCCTGACAGAAAATAAGGCATGGAGTTATCGCGTCATTCCTGACCCATACGCTAAGTAAGGGAATAGCATGGCTGGTCAACCCACTAAGGGCAATCAAGAAAGTGGTCAAACCCAAATAAGCACGAAAATTTTTCGTGAGTTTAAGGGCGTAAACACTAAAAATGATCGCACGGCAATTCCAGCCGAAAATTTTTATGATTTGATTAATTTAATGCCAATTGGCGCGGCCAACTTGCATTCGGTTCCAAATATTTCGTCTGCGCTGTACGACTTTGCAGGCGTTACAATTTATCGCTTTCAATACGCAAACATAAATTCTATCGACTACCTTATTTGTTTTGGAACAAACGGTGGCGCGTATGCGTACAACATTTCAACGTCAGCAGTTACTACTATAACAGCAGGCGGAACTCTATCAGGCTCTGCGAGCAAGATGGATCAATGGAAGAATCAGGCAGTTCTGATTGTAGATACCAACGGCTATTTTAGTTGGAACGGTACAACGTTTACTGGGCCTATTTATGCAAGCGGCATTCTTCCAACTGTATTGTGGGTAAATCCTGACATTGCCGTTTATAACGGATACGTTTGGATTGTCACAAACAGATTTCTCTATAACAGCGTTCCAAATCAATATGGATCGGCTGCTGGCACTGCTATCAGCACAATTTGTACGTTTGCTTCTGGCACAACAAGTATTGTTGCTTCTTATACGCAATCTGCGTTGGGAAATATTGTTGTCGGATCTACAGTAACTGGAACTGGCATTGCTGGCGGCACAACGGTAAGCGCGGTTAATTACACGACTGGCGCTATTACGTTGTCTGCAAATACAACAGGCACTGGACCATCTCAAACGACTTTGACAACTGCCAATTTTACAACGGGCGACAACATAGCAACTGTTGGTAGCGCAACCGGCATTCAAGTCGGTTCTTACATGCTTTGCAACACGCAAAACGGCGGTCTTGCTGGAAGCACTCAGGTAGCAGCGTCTTACGTTTCTGGCAGCACAATTGTTCCTTTGACGATTACTACTACCGGACCAAATCACGTAGGCTCTGTTTACTATTTTACCAATCCAGTTACGTTGACGTTTAGTACCACAACAACTGGTTGGGATTTTTCTGGCGGCGCTGCGGTGCAATATCTAACTGATCCGCAATTTAGGGGTCAAGTTACAAGATTGTTGTCTGCCAACGGTTATTTGTATTTGTTTAGCAAGTCTTCAATTTTTGTAATTTCGGATGTGTACATTCCGAGCGGGGCTGTTCCTCCATCGCCAGTGTTTAGCATTGTTAACATTCAGGCTTTGATTGGAAGTGACCAGCAAATGTCTGTGTTTGCGCTAGATCGCAAATTGTATTTTTCCAACCCTTACGGCTTGTGGGCGTTGCAAGGTGTCACGGCTTCTAGGGTCAGCGAATCAATTGATGGAACAATTCAGTATTTAGATCCAACTTGGACCATTTCAGGCGGGACCGCTCAAGTTTTAAACATTGCTCAATCAACGTTTCTTATTAAACAATTAAACGATCCTGTATTTGGAACAAGAATCGTTGTTGCTTGTTTTTTTGACGAAAAATGGTGGTTTTACTTGCCGCCAACTGGATGCACATTTGTTGGTTCAGGTATGGGCGGAACAAATACAAACGTGCCTTGTTTGTTTGCATTAATTAATAACAAAATTTATCGTTTGTTTTCTGATTACACGACATCTCCAGCAGCAAGTTGGAAATCCGCTCTTTGGGGAATGGAAGACTCCCTTGCTGACAAAGAAGTGTTCAGAACTGGTTTTGAAATTTCCGCTCCGTCTGGAATTAGCGCTTCGTTTACACTGACATTAGACACTCCGTCTTTGTCCACTTCGCTAAGTCCTACGTCTGGCGCTTCAAATATTGTTTGGTCTAACAATACTGGCTCATTAGTTTTGTGGTCAAACAACAGCCTACTTACCGTATATTGGTATTCCGCTACTTACTTGCTGTATTTTGCTGACGGAAAAGGCGGGTATGGCAAATATGTTGGTTTAACCGGAACAGTAACAGCGGCTTCGCCTTATTCTATTTCTTCAATTGCTATGGACTACACACTTAGAAAGCGGTGGTAACAATGACTTTTCCTGCTGTAACAGTACCAAACACTTTTCAGTCCCAAACGGGACCAATTCCTTTGTCACAATTGGATGCGAATTTTTCTGCTTTGCAAACAGCAGCAAATTACTTTTCTTGCACGGCTAAGTCTGCTTCAACTGCAAGAGCAAGCACTACAACCCTGTCTAACGATCCAGAATTGATTTACGCAATTACTTCTTCTGGAACATACCAAATTACAGCGTTTATAAACACATCGTATTTGTTAACTAACATTAGCAATAACGGCGGTTTGTTTTTTAACATTAATTACAGCGGATCTTTTTTGTCTGGTCAGACAAATTCTCCGTTGATCATTGTTGGTGGAAACATCTCGCCTGCTGCTAGTTATCTTACTTTCGTTTACCCTTATATTCAATCAACACAAACTGTTATAGGTATGCAATTACTTGGAATCACAACGTCAACTTTTACGAATTATTCTCAATTTGTTGTAACTGGAACGTTGATTGCCACCGGAACAGGAACACTAGGATTGTCTTGGGCGCAAGGAGTGTCAAATGCAACTGCAACTACGTTGTATGCTGGCTCTTATCTTGCTGTTACGAGAATTCTTTAATGGATTGGCATGAAATTGCGATGGGGGCAATTACGGTTGTTTTAACAATCATAGGGTGGGGAATAGTCAGGCTGTTTGCAAAAATTGACGAAGTAGAGAACGATATACAAAATTTTCGCAGCGGAATCTATCAAAGGTACGTTCAGCGAGAAGACTACAGAGCCGATATTTACGAATTAAAATCAATGCTTGGAAAAATTTTTGAAAAATTAGATGGAAAAGCAGACAAGTTATGATTGTTACTCCGTTTGGCGACTTGGTGTTTGGCGATGACAAGGGGATCAAACCTTGGATATTTGCTCATGACCAGCGCCATAGAACGGAATTGTCGGCTATTGGACGCGCAGGCGTTGCTCTTCCCTATGCAGGACTTACTGAAAAGATCGACTCTGATTGGTTCGGAAGACATCTTCTTTATCATCTAAGCACGCTTAGATACATGCCAACCGATGATTCCGCTTCGGCTCAATTGCTTGAGATGGAATGGAACAATGCTCAGAATTTTCAAGTTTGGCATCAAATGCACAACAACTTGCACAGCGTGTTGGGCAAAAGTTTAGGGATCAGTAATGCCACTTAATGAAACATCACTGCAAAAGGCTAACGCTCAAACTGGGATAAAAAGTCCGGTCACAAGCATTCCTGCGCCTTCTGGGGTAACGCCCTCTTCGTATCCTGCGCCGACTGTCCCGCCTAATCCAATCGGTCTGCGTGGGCCTGCCGTAGGATCACCTACTGCTCAACCTACCCCATTTGGCAGCGGTGAAGGTCGCGGCCAAGGGGTAAAGGGGTTAGGAACAAATCCTGATGGGTCGGTAGGTAATTACACCGCCGAACAATTGAAATACATGGATTGGCTTGCCAATGGCGGGGATCGTTTAGGATACGATCCAAACGGCAACCAAAAAATGAGTGGTTTTGAGACCATTTTTGCCGATCTTGCCATGCTTGCCGGAGCAGTGATTACTGGAGGCGCGGCGCTTGGAGTAGAGTTTGGAGCGCCAGCAGCAGCGGCGGCTGCGGGAGACGCGGCCGCTGCCACTAGCGCTGCTGCTGCTACTGGCACTGCCGCTGAAGGAGCAATTGGCACTGGAATGGCGGCTTCAACTGCTGCTGCCGGAGAAGTTGCGGCCAGCACCGTTGCCGAAGGCACTTTGGCTGAAACCCTTGTTACTGCATCTGCCTCAAGTGGGTTAACTGCCGCTGAAGTAGCCGCAGGCGCAGCCGCCGGGATTAGCGGCACTGCTGCCATGACCGGAGGCACTTCTGCCGGGGGAATGCCAGCGGTTAACGCGCCTCCTGGGGGCGGATTAAGCCAATATCTTCCCAAAAACATGATTAGCAGCGGCCTTAAAAATGCCGGTATGAACGCTATTCCCGCCAACATCCTTGGCAGCGCGGGTCAGGGTTCGATCATGTCTCTTATTACGGGCGGAGACCCCCTAAAAGGAGCCATTAGCGGCGGTTTTAGTTCAGGCATATCGCAAGGCCTTCAGGCGTGGGAAGCCTCTACGGGGGCTTTGGACGTTCTAGGGAACAGCGGTATTGCTGCGGTTAACGGGGCCGTTACTGGCGCTAGTACGTCTTTTATTTTGGGCGGAAAAAACCCGTTACAGTCTGGTTTGATGGGCGCTGCCGGTGGATTTGGCGGTTCCATCATGTCCGAAATAATGGGCGGTTCGTCTGGAAACGGCAAAATTGGTCAGTTTTTGGGCGCGCAGGCCGGACAAATGGCAATGGCTTCAATTTTGAACCAGGGAACGCCTTCTCATGTTATGGGCCAGAACAAAAGTCCCGCAGCCGCAGTAACGCCCCAGCAAACAATTCCATCGGCTTTGACCACGCCAACGGTAAATCCGATTACGGCCTCAACGGTCACGCCTCCTCACTCCCCTTTCTATGGAGTAGGATATGGAGGCGGTGGCGGCGGCAATGTTGCTTCATCTGGAGATGACTCTTCCTATTGGGGCGATGATCAGCAAAAACTTAAGCAGTTGATGGCTGCGTTGCAACAACAAGGTGGAGTTTATGGGTAGTCCAACAACGGCTGGAACAAGCGATCCAAACGCTGCTTTGGCAGCAGCCATGCAGCCTAAAGTCTCAACCCCAACTGCCCCCGCAGGAGCCTCTCCAGCGGCAGGCGCAAGCAGCACGGCAGGAGCGGGCGGCGGGGCCAACACTGCGGCAAACATTTTGGCTGAATTGGGAGCCGGTTATAGCGTCTACAACGCTATAAATCAGGGAAACCAGCAGGCGGCGATGTTTAATGACATCCGACAGCCCTCTGTAACGGCTGGAAAAAACTACCTTAACAATGCCACTTCAGGCACTTTGACTCCTTCGCAGCAAAACCAAGCCAATGCCCTTAATTCCCAAGGCAACGCGCTGGCAAATCAAGCCTCACCTTTTCTTGCCGCAGGCGCTCAGGGTCTTCAGCAATACGAAAGTGGGCAATTACCGCAATGGCAGCAGCAACAATTGGACAATCAGACCGCCGCCGCTATTGCTCAGGCACGCGCTTCAATGGGTCCAAACGTTGATAGCAGCACAATGGCTTCTATGGAGCAAAACATTCGATCCCAGGCATCAATTGCTCAGGGACAAATGCTGCAACAGAATTTAAAAACCGCAACGGACCTTTACACGTTGGGCGCAAACACTCAAAAAGAAGCGTTTGCATTAATTGATGCCGGGTATCAGTCCGTCATTACAAACTTGCAGCAAGACTTTGCCGACGCTATGGCTGCGTTTACTCAAGGTGATGCTTCGGCTGCAAACATGGTCAACACGCAATTACAAAACGATCAAAGGCTAAGTAGCGCTTTGTCTAAGTTAATTGAAGGAATGGGAAGCCTTACTGCTAAAACTGCCATGTCTGGCAACAGCAGCGTTTCCGACGCAATCAAAAAATTGCTTGGATTTGGAAACGATTCAAATGCTGCCCCTGCTGGAACGTCAACTAATGACACTATGTATGGTGAAATGCCAAATATTCCTGCGTTTGCGGGAATGGACTCAAGTCAGTTTTCTAATGGCACTTCTAATGACACTATGTATGGTGAAATGCCAAATATTCCTGCGTTTGCGGGAATGGACTCAAGTCAGTTTTCTGATCCTGCTACCGATTCTACTCCGACTTAGGATTTTAATCATGGCTGAAACAACAAATGCACAACCGGCAGATCAGGCTACTTTAGCCGATTCTTTAATTGCTCCCGTGGATGAAACGAAATATCTTGAGATGACCCCTGAATCGAAAGAACTTTCTTCAGTGCAAAATTTTGCCGAGGATCAGCCAAGGTATAAAGAATCTAAGTTAAGAGAAGCGCAAGCGACAGAACAATACACAAGGGGAAACGAACGGTTAGAGAAACTTTATCAGCCACAAAGCAAAGGCGGAGGGATGCCTGATGTTCCAGACATCAACAGCCTTTACAGCGAAAAAAATATTCCCGAACTAAAAGAAGAGCAAAAATACGCTCAGGACAGCACGCCTCATTTGTTAATGGTGGCTGTTATTGGCGGATTGTTGGGTAAGAAAAACGCTATGGTTGCGCTTGAAGCACAAGGCGATATTGTAAAAAATTTAAACGAAAACAATAAGAATTTGTATCTAAAGGCAAAAGAACGTCGAGATGACGCAGTTGCCAAGATAAATGTTGAAGCCAAACGAATGATGGACGTTCACAAAATGCTTCGCGATGCGACTCAGGATCAGATTGATTCTGAAAGGCTTGCTACTGATGGAGCGTTGCACATCATTGGAGCAGAAAGAAAGTCTCAAGATGCACAAATGGCTCAATACATAAGATCATACGAAAAACTTAGGACACAAGCGGAGTCAATGCAGAAGTTCAGAATAACAACTGGACTTCGCGAAAAGTTGCTAGGCATTCAAAAAATGCGAGTAGTGGGTTCTCAGACTTTGGCTTGGGACAAGCAGTATTCTGCTCTTAAAGGATCAAAGTTAACAACAAATCATCTTATTGATCGTTTTAAAAATGCTCAAGACAAATGGAACAAGTTTTTAGTTAAAAACAAATTGATTGGATCTGGTGCTGCTCCTTTTGCGCCAGATTTAATAAACAAAATTAACACATCGCTTGATCCTGAATATGCTGAACTTCGCCAAATGTTTACAGACTTAGCGGGTTCTGCGTTGGCAGTGCAAAACGCAAATCTTACATCTGGCGCTCAACGAATCAGGGCTGTTGAAATCACAGAACTTCAATCTATCCCTAGCGTTGAGGGAAAAACTCCAGCAATGATTACCAGAGTCATTAATGACATGGTTGAAAAAATCACTGCTATTGGCGGAGACATCGACACGCAAACTAATTTCTGGGAAAGCGAAAGATCAAATTTAGGGTTTAACAACATGCCTGCTGATGCTCCTCAGAAAAGTCCAAACCCTGGTAGCACAACTCCGCCAAACAACACCCTAAATGGCAGGGCCATTGTCGTTAAAAACAATGCGTGGGTTTATGCAGACACAGGCGAACCAGCGAAATGATTCCTCCGTTACCTCCCGGCGCAATAACGTCGGAAAATCCTCCGCTGCCTCCCGGCGCAATAACGTCGGAAGGTCCTCCGCTGCCTCCCGGCGCAATAGCAAATGGCGCTGAAGATACGTCATGGGGCGGAGGCAAAGCAGATGCCTCTCAAAACAATGCAATGTGGAATGACATCCTTGATGTAACCGAGGACGATAGAAAAGAGTCTATGGCAGGTACTGCTAGTAGACACGCAGCAAAAAGCATTGCGCCAAGTGCAGCCGCCTACGTTGGCGCTCAGG
>Ga0194037_1001272_pt1 | contig 18387 bp, 24 predicted proteins | sample JunL306m_MetaG_FD_148653 | JGI IMG/M metagenome (GOLD analysis project Ga0194037, IMG submission 148653) | Anoxic zone freshwater microbial communities from boreal shield lake in IISD Experimental Lakes Area, Ontario, Canada - Jun2016-L304-6m | ecosystem: Environmental > Aquatic > Freshwater >...
CGCCTGGAAAGTGTGTATACGGCAACGTATCGAGGGTTCGAATCCCTCTTTCTCCGCCAATAGTACGGGGTGTTAGCTCAGTTGGTAGAGCAGTGGACTCTTAATCCATAGGTCTAGGGTTCGAATCCCTAACACCCCACCAAATAAATCAAGGTCTTACGTGAAAACGAAGGCCTTTTTTATTGTCTTAAATAATTGCTTTCCCAAGTAGTTGCGTAGGATGGGTAGAGCGCTAGCGAAACCCATCATGCGAGTCTTTGATGGGTTTTACTTTGTTTTACCCATCCAACGGATTGTGGGCAGGATGCAAAACTTCCTAGGGGCGTATTGCATACGCCCTTTTATAATGAACTTAATTTTACAGGGCGAATGAATTCGCCCCTACGATCAGTAGCACAATATTAAGGATATGGCTGTAGGCCGGAATAAGACTTTTCAAGCGCGAGCGAGAAAAGCGTTTCCGGCATCGGTATGGCTCCTGTGCCGGGAACGCCACCCCGCACTGCGTTAGCATAGATAGTTGCGTAGGATGGGTAGAGCGCTAGCGTAACCCATCATGTGAGTGTTTGATGGGCTTCACTTTGTTCTACCCATCCTACGGACTAAGCTTCTTACCAAATTTTAATTTTTACCTTAATGTTCGCTTGCTAAGTGGTAAACTACTTACCTAAAATTTAAAAGGTTTTACTTATGGCTAGTATTACATTCGATACATTAAAGTTTGTGGAAAAACTTAAGGCTGCTGGTATTTCTGATGCTCAAGCTAAGGCTGAATCTGAAGCCTTGCAAGGGGTTTTAGCTGAAGCTTTGGATTCACAACTGGCCACCAAAAGCGATTTAGTTAAATTAGATCGTAGAATGGATGGCTTAGACGCTAAAATTGATCGTATGGAAACACGCATTTCAGGAGAACTTACTTTATTGAAATGGATGATGGGTTTAGTTTTAGGGGGGATTTTAACGCTAATATTAAGAATATTTTTTCCCGTATAAGATAGTTTTAGTTCTTTGTAGGCTTAGCCAGAACTGGCTTAATATCATAAACTTTCACGAAGCTGGTCGGGGGGTTGCAACCCGACCGAAACGTTTAGTTGCTTCAATAATTTGGAAACCTTAAACGTTAGGAACGGTTATAAACCCCGTCCCGCGTTGAGAACGAACTTAATTTTACAGGGCGAATGAATTCGCCCCTACGACCAGCAGCACAATATTAAGGATATGGCTGTAGGCCGGAATAAGACTTTTCAAGCGCGAGCGAGAAAAGCGTTTCCGGTATATATAACGATCCTGTGCCGGAAACGCTTTATTTGCTTACGCTCATAAAGCCTTATTCCGGCCTACAAAGGCTTAGCTGTGGGCATTGACGCAAAACTCCGTAGGGGCGTATTGCATACGCCCTTTTATAACGAACTTAATTTTACAGGGCGAATGAATTCGCCCCTACGACCAGCAGTACAATATTAAGGATATGGCTGTAGGCCGGAATAAGACTTTTCAAGCGCGAGCGAGAAAAGCGTTTCCGGCATATGCAACGACCCTGTGCCGTAAACGCTTTATTTGCATAGGCCCTTTTATAACGAACTTAATTTTACAGGGCGAATGAATTCGCCCCTACGAAGTTTTGCGTCAATGCCTACAACTAAACTTTTGTAGCTGATCGGGGTTTGCAACCCCGACCGAAACGTTTAGTTGCTTCAATAATTTGGTAACCTTAAACGTTAGTAACGGGGTTATAAATCCCGTCCCGCATATCTAATATGCATCGGTGTTTTAGTTGAATTTCACATTGTAAAGAGCTGCTGGGTTTTTTTAAAATGATAGTGCGTTACTAAAACTCATACAATTTTAATTTGCATTAATTCTGAATTCGGTTATATCTCTAGTCGGAGATAGCGTTACAAGAAAAAACTTGATCAGATTGGTCTTTTATTTAGGACCAGTCTGATCAAACCTTTTTATCTCTCAATAATTTAAATCACAATCAAGCAGCCCTAAAGTGACTCGCATTACTGTTATTTTGTTGTGCTGACATATCAAGGTAATAATTATGTTTGATAATAATGATAAAGAAACCAAAAAAAATACCTTAACCACATTATTGATTGTTGCTTGTGTAGTAATATGGTTAACAATTCAATTGTTTCCAGAGTTCCCTATGTAAGAAGATAACCAAATATTATGGTTAGCTATGCTTTAGATGAACTCCCCTAGACCTAAATTCACCAAATTACTTTATGTAAAAAAATTTAATTTTTACATAAAGTTTTCTTAAGCTCTTGAGCTTTATCAATAGGTTATTCAATTTGAATTTGATAAGATTTTAGGTGATCTGAGTGTTATCAAATATCCATTCTTGAAGTAGAAGTAAGTATAGGTAGTCGTATTTTGACTATAAGTCGATGGTCTTAATTTATTGCAACGTAGTGATCTTTTATTAATTGCTCGTTATTTTTAAAGCTCCAATGACTAACAGTGGTTTAATATTAAAAGCTTTCATCTCCTTCTGTAGGTATGGACTCTTTTTTTCCTACCTAGAAAAACAATTGCAGTCGTAAACCCAAGGCATAAATATGAACAACAATAAAATAGAGCGTCTTAAAAATAAATTCAATATTACTGAGGCTGATATTGAACTCGTTCGTGAAGCAGGAAAATTACTCACAGAGCATTTGCCTGAGTTTATTGATGAATGGTATGTCTGGCTAAACAAGCAAGAAGAGTTTTCACAGTTTTTTGGTTCAAACGCTAGCAACTTAATACAAGTTCAAAAGCAGCAATTTTTCCATTGGCAAGGTTTTTTTGCCGCCAATATTAACGATGATTATGTGAAAAGCCGACGCTATATTGGCCAAGTTCATGCCAGTATTGGTTTACCAAACGATATTTATTTCGCAGGCATGACGATGTCTTCGCACTTGTTGTCAAATATGCTTCGGAATATCAAACCAATGCCCGCGAATGTCGGTGATATGGTCGATGCTTTAACTAGGCATATTTTTCTTGATACCTATTTGGTTATGGATGAAATAGCGAGCATTAAAAATACGAAATTATTAGATAGCCACAAATCCATGATGGAAATGTCTACGCCAATAACACCTATTTGGGAAGGGATTTTACTATTACCTTTATTAGGCATTTTGGATTCAAGTCGCAGTCAAGACATCATGAATAAGTCGCTGTCTAAAATAACTGAAGATCGTACTAAAGTATTTATTCTAGATATTAGTGGCGTTGCTGCCATAGACACGGCTGTAGCGAATCAATTAATAAAAATCACTAAAGCAACTCAGTTAATGGGCTGTGAAGCAATAATTTCTGGAATATCTCCAGCTATTGCACGAACTATTGTTGAGCTAGGCGTAAACACCGGTGAAATAAAAACCACATCTACATTGCGCGATGCTTTCGAAATCGCTTTAAAGTTAATTAATGTTCAAATTGTAAAGCAGTAATTTAAATTGTTCGGTAGACATACATTGGTAGCATAAATTTTATGAAAATTTACCAGCTTTATCGTCAACAATACCTCAGTTTAAGTGTTCAGGAGGCTTGGAATTTTTTATCATCACCCTATCACCTGAATGACATTACTCCTGATTTTTTTCATGTAACCATCAATTCTAAAGTACCTGAAAAAATTTATAGTGGCTTGATGCTCAGCTATCAAATGAAAGCAGTTTTTGGAATTCCTATGAGTTGGTTGTCAGAAATTAGTCATTGTGATGAGCCTAAGCGCTTTATTTATGAACAGCGTATTGGCCCCTTCAAGTTTTGGAGTCATGAAGTATGTTTGACTGAAACCCAAAATGGACTAATGCTTGAAGATATCATGTGTTATGCAATGCCCTTGGGTTGGCTAGGACAGTGTCTTAATACAGTTTTGATAGCCAGTAAACTTGACAGAATATTTGATACACGTCGTGACTATTTGAATAGCCGATGGGGGCAAGTACTTTAATGGCATTAATTGGTTTTATTTGCAGGTTTTTAAATAATAATAAAAAAGCATCTGCCTAGTGTAAAAATCGACATGAAAATACCAGTGTAGTGCAGGGTGTTGACGTCTTATAAGCTTGTGTTATGTTTAAAGCTGATTTTATTTTAAAAGAATTGCGTAAAAACTAAGATTCTAAGATTAGCATTAAAGATGTTTTGGATATATTAGGGTAGCTGTTCAAGATAGGTGTTTGTGCTTCATTCAGACAAAATTAAAAATTAGAGTGTTAACGTTGGAGTAGTTGATGTCTTGGCAAAACCTGTTTACTAAAGTATTTGCTTGGTTTGATAATAGCAATGTAAAAATAACTGATAATGTCGGTGAAAGTATCGATTGGATGCGGGTCATTCCATTTATTTTAATGCATCTGGTCTGCTTGCTGGTTTTAGTAGTGGGCTGGAGCCCAGTTGCCTTATGGGTCGCTTTGGCATCTTATCTGCTGCGTATGTTTGCCATTACCGCTTTTTATCATCGCTACTTTTCTCATAAGTCTTTTAAAACATCACGTTTTGCTCAGTTTTTATTCGGAGTGCTAGGTGCAACAGCCACTCAGCGCGGACCAATTTGGTGGGCTTCGCACCATCGTCGTCATCATATTCATTCTGATAAAGATAAAGACATTCATAGCCCTAGAAAAGGTTTTTTGTGGAGCCATATGGGCTGGTTTTTATGTCTTAAGAACTTTAGTACCCAAGAACATTGTGTACGCGATTTGTTTAAATTCCCTGAATTAGTTTTACTGGATCGATTTGACACGCTGGTGCCGATAATTTACGGGTTCTTTATGTTATTCCTAGGTCAGTACTTAGAATACGCCTATCCAGAATTACATACTAATGGCTCGCAAATGTTGATTTGGGGTTACTTTGTGTCCACCATCGTTCTGATACATTGCACATTGTTTATTAATTCGCTGGCTCATGTTTGGGGTCGTCAACGTTACCAGACTGGAGATGATAGCCGCAATAATGGTTTTCTTGCCTTGATAACGATGGGAGAGGGTTGGCATAATAATCATCATCATTATCCCGCATCGACTCGGCAGGGTTTTTTTTGGTGGGAAATTGATATGAGCTACTATCTGCTAAGGTTGATGGCACTATTTGGCATCATCTGGGATTTAAAGCCAGTTCCAGCTAATCGCTTGTATTCAAATCTAATTCAAAAAGAGGCGCAATCATGAAGATAGCTATTGTAGGTAGTGGTATTTCTGGACTTTATGCGGCGCATTATTTAAGTAAACAGCATCAGATTACAGTGTATGAGGCTAACAGTATACTGGGTGGTCATACTGATACGCATAATATCGATCTGGGTGAGCAAACTTATGCAGTAGACACGGGTTTTATAGTCTTTAACGAACATAATTACGTTAATTTCTGCCAATTCCTTAAGGATTTGAAGGTGGAATCGCAGCCTTCCGTGATGACTTTTAGTGTAGCCGATGCTATTTCGGGTCTTGAATATAATGGCACTGACTTGGATAAGCTATTCTGCCAACGACGAAATTTGTTTCGGCCGCGCTTTTATCGCATGGTTAAAGATATTTTGCGTTTTTACCGTGAAGCGCCTGCGCTCTTAGAAAGCAGCGATGATATATTGACATTAGGCGACTATTTAGATCAACAGCAATACAGTCAGACCTTTATTGATGATCATATTTTACCGATGGCGAGTGCCTTATGGTCTGGTTCGCCGCAACTGGTAAGAAATTTTCCTGCCCGTTATTTTGTAGCTTTCATGGCTAATCATCAGATGTTAAAGACCGAAAATAGACCTGAGTGGCGAACTGTTTGCGGAGGTTCTTCTAGTTATATTGAGGCCTTTAAGCGAGAATTTAATGGTGACATCCGCCTAGATTGTCCCGTGTTGGCGGTTAGCCGAGATAAAAACGGTGTCATCTTAAGAAGCCATCAAGGTCAAGAACGTTATGACCAAGTTATTATGGCTTGCCATAGCGATCAAGCCTTGCGTTTGTTGCAAGATGCCAGTGTTCAAGAAACAGAAATACTGGGCAACATGACCTATCAAGACAACGATGTAGTACTGCACACCGATGCCCACTTAATGCCAAAGCATCCTAAAGCCTGGGCAAGTTGGAATGCCCTTAAACTTAGCGAAACACAGACTGGTTGTACCGTCACTTATTACATGAATATGCTGCAAAATTTGGAAGCGCCAGAACCGTTGTTGGTAACGCTTAATTGCACCGATCAAATTGATCCAGCAAAGATATTACAGCAAAGGCATTATCATCATCCTGTCTATACACCGGCAAGTTTGGCTGCACAAAAGCGTCGTGATGAGATTAATGGTGTTAATAACACTTGGTATGCTGGTGCTTATTGGGGTTGGGGATTTCATGAAGATGGTGCTAAAAGTGCACAACAAATTATTGATCGTTTAAGCGAGGCTAGATGAACGCTTTAAATAGTCGATTATTTAAGGGCTGGGTTCGTCATCGCCGCTATTCTCCCAAAAAGCACAGCTTTAAATATGGAATTTACATGAGCTGGATTGATCTATCTGAGCTAGATCAGGTCATGGCATTAAGTCCTTTTTGGTCCTTGGAACGATTCAATCTAATCAGTTTTTATCGAAAAGACTATTTAGGCGATGCGGGGCAGGATTTGTCGACTGCTATAAAAAAACGTATAGAAGAACATGCGGGCGATCAGTTTAACGGTCGAATTTGCTTGTTAACTCATTTACGCTTTTTAGGTTTTTGTTATAACCCCGTCAGTTTTTATTTCTGTTATCCCGAGGGCTCAAAAACGCCTCGTTATATTCTTGCTGAAATTAATAACACACCATGGAATGAGCGCTATTGCTATGTATTAGATACTACCGATAGTCCAGTTAAAAATAATAAATGGGAGTTTGGTTTTGATAAAGCCTTCCATGTCTCTCCATTTATGCCGATGGAACAGTATTACCGTTGGCAATTTAGTTTAGATGACAATAATCTGACTATACACATGGAGTTACAACAAGATAATGACTGCTGTTTTGATGCCACTTTGCAGTTAAAAGCCCAAGAATTGAATCAATCTGTTCTGAATATGATGCCATTCAGATACCCTTTTTTAACCTTGTCAGTGCTTTTTTCAATCTATTGGCAGGCATTAAGGTTGTGGCTGAAAGGTATCCCTTTTTACGATCATCCAAACCATAAAACTGAATAATCTATTGGAGAATTCTATGAGTGCAGTCGTCGCTTCTTTAAGCAAAAGCCCCTCACGAATTGATTTGCTGTTACGCAAAGCATTTCTAGATAAACTTGCCCACTTAGAAAATGCCGTATTAACTATTTCCGATGCTTTGGGTGAGTGTAAATTAGGGGCTGAAAGTTCTGATGGTTTATCTGCCAGAATCGAGGTGTTGGATATGAGTTTTTATCGGCAAGTTGGCTTAGGTGGCTCGATTGGTGCAGCTGAATCTTATATGGATCAGCAGTGGCAGGCCGATGATTTATGTAGTGTTATACAAGTTTTAGTTCGTAATCGTGATTTGCTTGATAGCTTGGAAGGTGGTTTGGCGACACTGGCTAATCAGTTACTTAAAGTGTGGCATTTTGCAAATCGCAATTCTCAACAAGGCAGCAAAAAAAACATCGCTGCACATTATGATCTGGGCAATGATTTGTTTGCGCTGTTTTTAGATCAACACGGCATGTATTCTTCAGCGACTTTTTATCAAGCCGAACAGAGTCTGGAAGATGCCTCAACCGCTAAACTTGAGCGCATCTGTCAAAAGTTAGATTTACAACCCGAAGATCATGTTGTTGAAATAGGAACGGGTTGGGGTGGTTTTGCTACTTATGCGGCTAAAAACTATGGCTGTCGCATTACTACAACGACTATTTCAAAAGAACAATTTCAGGCTGCTCAACTGCGGATTGCCGAAGCAGGCGTAGCAGAGCAAGTTACGGTGTTGATGGAAGATTATCGTGATTTGCAAGGCAGTTATGACAAGCTAGTTTCAATAGAAATGATTGAAGCTGTGGGGCATCAGTACTTAGATACTTATTTAAAGCAATGTGCGGCCTTATTAAAACCCAACGGCTTAGCCTTGATTCAAGCGATCACTATTGAAGATAGGTATTATCAACAAGCTTTGAAAAGTGTCGATTTTATTAAGCGTTATATATTTCCTGGAAGTTTTATTCCCTGCGTAAATGCCATTGTCGGTAGCGCCTCAAGGAGTACTGATTTGCGGCTCATTAATCTTGAAGATCAGGGTGAAAGTTACGCCATCACTTTAAATCACTGGCGCAAACGTTTTATGGCAGAGCTGGATCAAGTCAGGGCACAAGGTTATAACGAAGAGTTTATTCGTATGTGGGAGTTTTATCTGTGTTATTGCGAAGGTGGATTTTTAGAAAAATCTATTTCTAATGTGCAGTTACTCTTGGCTAAACCCGCTAATCGTCGTCAACAATGGTTACCTAATTATGAATCTTAATAATTGGATCAATATGCTTTGGATGCAGGTCTTATGGTTTGGATCTGTGATTGGTGCAGCTCATCAGTTGCTATTTTTGGCTCCGATATTGATGATCGGCTTCGCATTCTGGGAGTTTCGACCTGGTAGACATGTTTATGGCGATTTTCAGTTAATACTGGTCGCAGTATTAATAGGATTGATACTCGACACAACTTGGGTAAGGTTAGGCTGGCTTGAGTTTTCTGGCGGTTGGGCTTTATCAGAGCGAGCGCCCTTATGGATACTCTTATTATGGGCTGGTTTAGCCTTAACCATTAATCATTCCTTGGCTTGGTTGCAATCGCGCTTAGTACTTGCGGCTTTGTTGGCGGCGGTTGGAAGTCCATTAACCTATTTAGCGGCAGCACGTTTTGGAGCTGTTGATATCGTTAGTGAATCCCGAGTTTGGTGTGTAGGGCTGGCTTTAAGCTGGGCAATTGCCTTGCCGCTTCTACTTTGGTTGGCGAATCACTTAAAACATATTAAAGAAGAGAAAGAAGCCGATGTTTAGCATTATTGTGGTTGCGGTTTTTAGTGTCATCGCCATGTTGTTGGCCTGGAATTGGCAAAAGCATCATGATAATGCGGGTGTTGTTGATGTGGTATGGGCTTTCGGGATGATGTTTGCCGGCCCTTGGTACGCTTTAAATGGCTCTGCGCCTTTGTTATTACAAATAAGTTTGGGTCTATTGACCTTTAGTTGGTTTTGGCGCTTGGGTCGTTACTTGCAGGGGCGCGTATTCAGAGAGGCCGAAGATGGTCGTTATCATGCTATGCGCCTAGCTATGAATGATAAAGTACAACTAGGTTTTCTGTTATTTTTTCTGTTACAGGCTGGATTTGTGTGTTTATTGTCCTTACCATTTTGGGCGGTTGCTGAGAATACTAAGCCAGAAAACTATCTTATAGCTCTAGCCTTAGTGTTAGCCATTTTGGCATTCTATGGAGAAAAGACAGCTGATCATCAATTGGCAGTCTTTAGGAATAATCCCGATAATCATGGATTGACTTGCCAGAACGGCTGGTGGCGGTATTCGAGACACCCTAATTATTTTTTCGAATGGTTGCACTGGTTCGCTTATCCGTTGATGGGGTGGGGTGGTGAATATCAATACTGGTTATTGTTGGCGCCTGTTGTGATGTTTTGTTTTTTATTTTGGTTAACAGGTATCCCGTTTACCGAGCAACAGGCTCTACGTAGTCGTGGCGAAAATTATCGGTTGTATCAAAAAGCCACTAGCCTATTTATTCCTTGGTGGCCTAAAGCATAAGCTAGATTGATTGAGCGTATTAGCTATAAATTCTTGTAGAAGTGATATTACGATCTTTATATTTACGCTTCAAAATGCTTTAATCTTTAGACTCAATGCCATTAAGTTAAAGAGCAGCAAAACTGTAGGGGGACAAATTCGCCCAATATCCTTGATGATTGATTTACTGGGCGAATTTGTCGCCTCTACAAAAACTTACCTTAATGGCTATGATGTTTAAACGGGAGTCTTAAATTGAAAATCAAAGTAATTAAACTATTAGCCGGACTATTTACTATGTTAATTAGTGCTTGTAGCAATCAAAACTTGTCGCCAATCCAACCGGTATCATCTGTTAATTTGAATCAATTTATGGGGGACTGGTATGTAATTGCTTGTATTCCTACCTTTATTGAGACTGAGGCCTATAGTGCTATTGAATCTTATCAGCTTGAAAAAGACGGTACTATTAATACGACTTTCGTTTTTCGTAAGGGTGGATTTGAAGGGCCTGAGAAAAGATATAATCCACATGGCTTTGTGGTTGATAACACTGAAAATTCAGTATGGGGTATGCAATTCATCTGGCCGTTTAAGGCTGAATATATTATTGCTTATCTTGACAAGGATTATAGCAGCACCATCATTGCAAGAAATGCGAGAGATTATGTTTGGATTATGGCGCGTACACCTATTATTGATGATAGTCAGTATCAAGAACTCACAGCTACCGTTGCAAAGCTTGGCTATGATTTAAGTAAGTTGCGTATAGTGCCGCATCAACATCCTTAAGCCGATAGAATATGACAGAAATACAGTCCTCTAAAACACTCGCTATGTCCAAAGTTACTTGCTTTCATGATGGTGAATGCCCCATCTGTAATATTGAAATCAATGCGATGAAAAAGCTCGATAAAGAAGGTAATATCAATTGGGTGGATATTGCCCATGATAAGGTTGCCCTAGAGAAAGCAGGCTTAACTTATAAGCAAGCTATGGATCGTATGCACGTGCTTGACGAAAATCAGCAGTTGCAATCAGGTGTACTTGGGTTTTTACAAGTTTGGAAGCATCTGCCTTACTATCGACGCATTGCTCCAATCATAGAGAAAGTTCCTTATCTATTAGGTATTTTGGAGTTTTTCTATTGTATTTTTGCTAGGTATCGTTTGCCGCTTACAGGTAAAAAACAGATCAAGGAATAGTTCTATCTGAGGTACTGATATTTAAGTAATATGAATGCTAGTATTTTTGGTCAAAGGCAAAAATATAGCTTATTTGTCTTTATGCTAGTCTTTCAATATCGTAACTTGATCTCCCACTCGGATTATCCCACCTTGTAATACTTGTGCATTAATTCCACCATGACCTCGCATGGAATTATAAGCACCAGGACCTAATGTTTTTTCCATCTTTGAGCAGGGATGGCATAAGCCAGTCATTTGAAATATCGCTGCGCCAATCTTAAATTTACAATTTTTTAAGGCTAATAAATTAACGCCTTTTATCAGTAAGTTACGCCTTAACATTCCTGGAGCAATAGACTGATTTAGCATAGACTCAAGTACCGCTAAATGCTCATACTGTAATAATGTCACTTGTCTACGTCCACTATTGCCGTTATATCGATCCCCTATTAAACCTGATCGTGCATCAGCTAAAACCTCATCTACCACGATCATAGCTTCGCCTTTGCTGGGTCTAACACCAATCCATATTAATTCACCAGAATTAGGAAAATTTTGTAATAACTCATTTAGGCTTAATTGGTTCATAGGGTTATCACCAAAATCACTTGGTTTTGTTGTTAATAGGACTAAGAATTGATGGGGATTATTCAAGGCAACTGTTTTGCTTTTAAGTAGCCTGAAGTTAGCAAAGCGGAACTATTGTTTGTGTTAATTTAACGATAATAACCAGTAACTGCGCTTTGGATAAGTAATGTCAAGCACAGGCAGTTCTGTGAATCCTTGTTTAATATACAAATTGCGCATTCCATGAGCTTGCTGGTCTGTTCGGCCGAGCCGATAATCAAATTTATGCTGACGTAACTCTGATATCAATGTAGAGGATAACTGCTCTGCGATACCCAATCTACGGTATTTTGCTCTAACACCTAAGCCACCCACATAAAATGTTCTCAGTTTATAATTAGCAAGATAATCTAAGTCGTAGCTACCTGAAATGTTAAAAAAAGTCTGGTCACGTGGATCATCAGATTTAACAAGCAACTCTTGACCCAGCAGGTAACCTATAACATGACCTTCTTGTTTATGCTTTGCTATGACAAGTATGGTGTTTTTTCTCATCATTTCTACACCGAGTCCAAACATGATTCTTGCAGCTGAAAAGTTTTCATTCCAGGGTGGCTCACTAAATACTTCGCAAATAACGTCTGCCAGATCTGAGATTAAAATACCTTGTTGGTCTGACTTTAAATCACTGATTGTTATGACTTGAACGTCAAAAAAGTCAGTCATATTTAATTAGATTTTTTGGCAGATAAGCGGTAAAAAATAAAAGCTGAAATCAATATTATAGGAAATAATGTCACCGAAAACATTGCTGGTGAACAACCGCGACTACAGTTGGCTAACATCAATAAAAAGAAAAAAATTAGAACGCTTAATGTTGTTAATATTTTCATGATAATTCCTCCTAAGAAAATGTGTGCTTTAGCACTATGGTGATAAAGTTATACAAGCAATTTTTATAAAAGCAACCTCCTAAGTGCGAGGAAAGCTAAAATACCTATCAAGCCAAATAGTAATTATGCGAATGAAAGTTAATTTAAAAAAGTTTTTTATCCCTGTTCTTTGTTTGTTGCATATGACAGCCATTTTTTGGTGGACCTTGCCACATAGTTTTCAAGGTATGATTGCAGAAGATGTTAAGCAAACGACTATAGAATCTAAGGTTTTTAAATGGCTAGGATTTGCTGAAAATACTTGGCCAGTTCTTTTTTTAAACCATTACATTGATATCACTGCTTCCCAACAATACTGGGACTTTTTTGCCCCACAAAGCCCTAAGTTTCATCAATATTTATCAGTTTGTAATAGCCTTAATAGGGATAATAAATCTGAGGAAATCAGCAGTAAAGAGCCTGTTTTATTTAGTAACCTAAAGCATAATTTTGATACTTTTATGATTGTTAGTAATAGCAGTCGCTATTATCGCTTAACGGAAACCTTGATCAATTTAAACGATCCCGATTTTTTGCAGGCATTTGGGCAATATTACCAACGTCATCAATCTGGAGGAATTGCTAACAATGTTTCTGTGCAATTACTAGCTCATCAATTTGAACTTTATCCTGATCTTAAAGAAATGCCAAAATCGGGTTACCGTATAGATAAGATACTTTGGGAAAGTTATTAATGAAAAGTGTATGGAACTATCTATGGTTTAACCCAATTGACGCCAAGCAATATGCCGCTTTAAGGATTTTATTTGGCGGCTTATCATGCGTTTATTTTTTAGAGTTTTTGCCTTATGTGGACAGTCAATTTAGTCGTTTAGGTTGGTTAGGTGATATTCAACAAATAGCAAATCAAAATGGTGGAAGTTGGTCAATATTTTTTATCCATGAAAATTGGAATTTCACCACATTAGCTTATGCCGTAATTGTACTAGGCATATTAAGTGCCTTTCTTATGATGATAGGTTGGAAGAGTCGATACACTGCCTTTTTAACGTGGCTGATGTGGGTGTCTTTGTGGAATCGAAATCCATTATTAATGGATGGTGATGATGCGATACTTAAAATGATGTGTTTTTATTTGATGTTATCGCCGTGTGCAAATTGTTGGTCGGTTGATGCCTATATACGAAAAGCATCTAAACACGTTGTTGTTTGGCCATTACGTTTGATACAGTTTCAAATTGCTTTAATTTATTTTGTATCGGGCTGGGTTAAATTTCATAGTGTTGAATGGAATGATGGCAGCATTATTCAGTATGTTTTAATTCATCCAGAATATTCGCGATGGAATGGTTGGGTAATTATTGATAGCCCTTTAATAAAATCATTATTAGCTGGACTTGCTTGGTTTATAAGAGATTGGGAATTGTTTTTTCCGGTATTATTGCTTAATCCCTATACACGCAGATTGAGCATTTTAATAGGGGTATTGTTTCATTTAGGTTTATTACTAACTATGCATTTACGCTGGTTTCCGGTGATTATGCTTTCATTGTATCCAGCGCTGCTTTCAAATAGTTTTTTTACAGAAATAGAAAATAAGTTAAAACATGTTAGGCATGATTCGAAATAAATTAACGCTCATTAAATGGATATAAATTTAAGATCGTAAGGTATAAGGTTCAGCCGTTCTTGGTGAGCTCAATAGAACCTTGAGCGGCTTAACCGTAAATCCTTCGACAGGCTCAGGATGAATGGTTAAGCCTTCAACATATATGGTCTTAAGTTGATAAGCCCCTATGTTGTTTTTTATAGTGTTATGGGGATATTTTTACTAGCCAGCCACTAGAGCCTTTACAATTACTTTGAGCATCAATCAGTATTTTTGCATAAGTATCTTTTAATTCGGCTGGCAGTGTTCCATGAACACTGACACTGGCGCCTTCAGTTTTCGGCCCTATTTCAATAGTAGCGGGTACGCCTTTAACGGTGACTTTGATTGTTTCAGGATGTGTATTACCAGAAGCTCTAAAAGAGAAGCTTGATCCTGGTGCTACTTCGGCTTTATCTTCTGGAGAAAAATCTGTAAATCGTGGTTTAGTACAGGTATTTACACTGCCACTGCGGCTATTATCTCCAACACCATAAGCTCCAGCTTGACTAGCTACCAGCATTAAAACAGCTATAGTAAAACCATTGTATCTTTTCATTATCAAACTCCATTGCATTGTTATTATTAATACAAAATATCTGAAATAAGCGGATTGTCAAATGGCATAAAAGTCATGCGAATTTATTAGGCTATCTGTCTTTATACTCTCGTTTGCCGCGCGTCGGAGGGTGTCTTTTTCATTGATGCTTATTAGTCAATTTTCTTTCAATACGTAGCACTGCGCCATATAAAAGATGAGATAAGCCAGTATAAAGAAAAAATGGTGAGAAATTTTCATCAATAGCAATGTCATTGATTTCACCATAAAGTCTCATTGAAATGATCATCATGAGTAGAAAAAAACCTACGGGTATCATTATCTGGAAGTTATTTCTGAAGGTGCAATAAATTAAAATGGCTACTTCAGTCATGGCCAGATAAATCATGATTATGCGTAAATTATTGTCTAGTGCACCATACAAATCCTCGTTAAATTCAAATATTGAGTAGCTGTCAGAAACAGATAATACGCAACCCGCTAAAAGGAAAAAAACTGCGATATAGAAATTTATTTCGAGGAGCAATTTAATGCTTTTAAGTGTCATGCTATTCATCTGTATTGCCTATGATAATCGCCAAAAGTGCTGCTCTTAACCATTTGCTAGGCTTTTTAGAGCAAGATAATTAATCTGTTTTAAATCTTATAGCTGTGCTGAAGACATTATAAAAAACACAAAATAAAGGATTTATATTAATAACTTACCTGCTAATAACTAGCTTGTCAAAAGCTGTTGATTGCTGTTGGGGGATTAAGGCACTCATATTTAATTGTTTAGAGTATCTAGTCAGGTGTTGACTATGGCGGATATGTTGAACAAATCCGCCATAGTTTATTTTAGTTTATGAATTTGGCATTGAGGACAGATGGGCATCAAGTTCTGCTTTTATTAGAGCATCGTAATGGCGGTTTAATGTGGCATCGCTAGGCCTTGGTTGAAGAGAGGTTTCTACTTTATGCTGTAACTGTGTAAGAAATGTATTTTCTGGTGATACTTGCTCAGAAACATTTAGTTTTGAGCGGTCTTGATCGACTTCGGAACGCATGCCAATTATGGCAATAAAAAGCAATGCTATGAAAAATATTACAACTTCTAACATATCCATACCTCGACATAATAAATTTACAAAATAACGACTGTGACTTAATTTAGTGCCATGAAAACTGGTCAACTTTAAAGCGATTGCGATGTTTTTTGATGTTGAGGAAAATAATTGCGATGGCAAATAAGCCTGCTGATACAGTGTATTCGCCGGAAATAAATAGCACGATTGATAATATAATGGTTGCTGCTATACCACTATCTTTAGGTAAGTTTTTCATAATTTGGCCCTTCAATTAAACGACGGGCTGACTATAGCGAACTTGTTTTTTGATGACAATACTGTGATTGATGTATAGATTGTATTCTAAATGGAAATAATTAAAAATGTGTCTGGCATAAGTTTTGTATGTCAAGCTAAAACTTGATGGCTACACCAATTTGAGTCTATTAAACTTCATTTTAATTTTAAAGTGGCTGATTTGTTTAGCCATACATTGGCTTTATTGGATAACCAACTGCGAGCAACATTGTCTTTTTTGCAGATGTGATCTAAAAAAGCACTGGAAACGCTATAGACAGCGGCCACCTGGGCATAATCTTGATTACCATTAACTTTAGATCTATCTTTATCTCTAGACATCATCCCAATGCCAGCATTGTCGCCATGAGAGCCGTTTCTACTTCTACCGTTACTTCCGCCTCCGCCATATTGGTTGGTAAAGTGAGATTGTTTGTTCGATTCTGTGGCTTCTGATGAATCTTGATTAGAGTTTGGGTCTTGGTTTTGGCTGAAATTATTGCCAGACAGTAACTGATGACTGCCTTTTTTTAAAACTAATAAACATTTATCTCCCGGTGGAGAATATTCCCAAATAGCCGTGCGTGCAAAAGGTGTGCTGATAGCGGAGGGGTCATCGTCTTCTGCACCTGTTACAGCAAGTAGGGGAAGGGAAATGTTTTGGTACCGCGTTGTAATGTCACCTAATGCCATATCTACGGCAGGGCTTAATAAAATAGCTGCTAGTGGTTTAAAATCTGCTGTTGAGGGCAGGGTGATATCATAGGTTTCACCTATCATAGCAGCTGTGGTTTGTGCACCTATATCATAACCAGCGATCACTAGTCTTGATAAATCGGCTCTTGCAAATAAGCCTAGTCTGCTTTGATTTCGTTGTTTAAGTTGTGCATAAGCCCAGAGTACATGATTTATGCGTTTGCTCAGTTGATCTTGTGAGAAGTATTGATGCCCTAAGTAGCGAAGATCATTGTTTCTAACATCTTTTTGTGCAGCGGAATTATCGTAGTCTTTACTAAACCATGAACTACTTTTGGGTGGCGCTACTTTAGGTGTGCCTTTCAGCGCGTCACCAAGACTTTTAGGCTGCACACTGAAGACTGAATAGCCTGCTTTAGCCCAAGCTTCTCTCCAAAGTTTACCTGTCTCTGATGACTCGCCCAATCCTGGTAAATAGATAATAAGAGGATAATTGCCAGGAACAACAGGAGTCATCATGGTTATCTGAATACCTTGGTCATCGTGCTGCCAGGTTTCTGTGATGGACTCTATGTCATAGTTGAGCACAGCAGAATAGCCACCATTAGAGATAGATGCATCAATTTTTGCTGATTGTTGTTCCGGTGTTAAGGGCGTCGGTCCCATAAAGCAAGCAGTCATTAAGCAGGTGATAAGCAGGCTAAGAGTAATTGCAGAGAATTTAGTGGTCATTTTTTTCATGAGATGAGAAGGCACTTACGTTAACGACTGGAACTATTAAAGCGGGTTAAGTTTGCTATTGTTATTGATGGCCTTGTTCAGGAGGCGGAGGTATTAAGCCATTAGATTTAGGCGCAAACGGTGGAACAGGTGGGTAAGGTGATGTTATTTGTGCAGGAGTGACGCCAGTGAGCTGTCCATAAACAGGAACCTGATGACCTTTTGCGTACATACATTGTATATAGGCCATATCATAGTGAAGTTGATCCTCATAAATAGAGGCAGAGGTGTTAGAGTGATCAATATTTGGCGCTATTTGGTTTGGCGTCGTCCCAAATTTAGCAAATTGTTGGCAGATAATATTATCCTTATTAAATTGATCCAATGATAAGCCCGTGCCAGGTAGTACCAGAACACTGGGTCCGGTAGGGATACTGGCGCAGCCTTGTATCATCAGTAAAGTGATGCTAGTAGCTATGGTAATTAAACGTGACATATATAATCTCTAGTTATTGAGGAGGTGCTGGCGGTGTGGGAGCTACTTGCTGCCAGCCACTAGGGCATTCTCTGACATAAGGATAATAACCGTTTGGATTTTGGCAGTAATACCAATAATTGCTAGGAGCTTGTTGTACGACAGGTGCTGGGCTTTGCTGTATATAGACAGGTGGTGCAACTGGAACTTCAACGACTGTAGGAGGATAAGCATAATTATTATAGCCGCCATAATAACTACCAATCCCGTATCCCAAACCTAAGCCTAGCCCTAAACCTAGGGCACCGTAACCGTAGCCACGATGACCACCTCTATAGCCACCACCGTAACCCCCATAGTGGCCACCACCATAATGACCGCCACCGTGAAAGCGGTCAGCCCAAGCAGGATTTACACCTAATGCGCCAATAAGTGTAATAGCTAAACATAATGCAGTGATATTTTTCATAATGATCTCCATGCAGCGTTGGTGGTATTGTCAAAAGTTAATAGTGTATAGCATTTATTTACAGAGTGTGGCCTAGGATGGCTAGAGCATTAGAA
>Ga0194037_1001273_pt1 | contig 18365 bp, 15 predicted proteins | sample JunL306m_MetaG_FD_148653 | JGI IMG/M metagenome (GOLD analysis project Ga0194037, IMG submission 148653) | Anoxic zone freshwater microbial communities from boreal shield lake in IISD Experimental Lakes Area, Ontario, Canada - Jun2016-L304-6m | ecosystem: Environmental > Aquatic > Freshwater >...
TATTTTCAGTAAAAAATATTCCCTTCGGGAGTACCGGTACTTATTTCCTTTGAGATTCATTGCTTTTGCTGCACATTGAATTTATGGATGCTCAGGCAACCCCTTTGACGTGGTTTAGTCACCATCTCATTCCGAAGAGTTTTTCGCGACCTGCCTGTCGTGGCTGTATGTTAAGGGAAATTGAAGAGCTATCAAAACCACAACACTATTCTATACCTTTATGCACTCTCTCTACCTCAAGCCAAAAGAGCATCATCGCATTCAGAAAGGCCATCTCTGGGTCTTCAGCAATGAACTCGCCAACCCTCCTCGCGACATAGCATCCGGTGAAACCGTCAAACTCTTTACCCACGACAAAAAATTTCTTGGCACCGGCTTTTATAACCCTCACTCACTCATCTCCGTCAGAATTCTGAGCAGAAAAGAGGAGGAGATTGATAAAAAATTTTTCCACGGAAAATTATCTGAAGCGCTTAGCCTTCGTGAAAAGATTTACAGCAAGGAGGAGAGTAACGCATATCGCATGGTACACGGAGAGTCAGATGGGCTACCGGGACTCATTGTGGATCGCTTCCACAACGCCGTTGTGCTGCAAGCCTTTTCAGCTGGCATGGATATTCATTTGCCACTGATCTGCGATGTCCTGCAAGAGATGCTCAACCCGTCTGTCATCATTATACGCAATGAGTCGCCGTTGAGAGAACTCGAGGGGTTGACACTGCACAAGGAGGTGGCAAGAGGCGAACAGACTGAAACCGTGCAGACCATTCATGATGCAGGTATCACCTTTGAGGTCAATCTGTTTGATGGGCAGAAAACCGGATTTTTCCTTGATCAGCGTGAGAACCGCAAAATCATCAGAACCTTCTCCAGCGGGGCCGATGTCCTGGATGTCTTTACCAATGACGGAGGTTTTGCCCTTAACGCCCTGTATGGAGGTGCCCGCTCAGCCATTATGGTGGATGCCTCCAAAGAGGCACTGCAACGGGCCGACCGCAACGCTCAATTGAACAACTTTTCAGACTACAGCCTCGTTGCCGCAGATGCTTTCGATACTCTTGATCAAATGGTTGAGTCCAGGGAGTCGTTTGACCTTGTCGTGCTAGATCCTCCAAGCTTCACAAAAAGCCGGAAAAATCTTCCGGGTGCCCTGAAGGCTTACAAAAGGCTCAACAAACTCGGCCTGCAACTCCTGAGAAATGGTGGATTTCTTGCCACGGCCTCATGTAGTCATCATGTTTCAGAAGAGGATTTTCTGCAATCGATACACCAGGCAGCTCTTTCTGCCGGATGCCAGCTCAGGCTGATCCACAAAAACTCACAGCCTTTCGACCACCCTGTTCTTCTGGCCATGCCGGAGACCAGCTATCTCAAGTTTGCCTGCTTTTATGTGACACGCTGAACCCCGGAGCCGCAACGATACCGATTCTCCCCACTATGGCAAGCAGTATTGGGGAGATCACTTTGGAAGTTCCGAGATCGCACCCCGGAGATACTCGGCGGCCTCATCCAGAATTTTTATTGCCTGACGAATTTCATAATCGTCATCTGCATCATCTTTTGCCCTCTCCAACCGTTTTTTAGCACCCTGGAGCGCATCAGCCGCAAGTTGTAGTTTCGAAAGAATAGCCACAGATCCCTCCTCTTTTCACGTTCAACCTCTCAAAAACACACCTGCATTAAAGGTAGCATTATGTTTATCATTTTTCGAAAGATTCCACCTCCCGTCACTTTTCTCTTCGGCTGAATTGCGCGTTTAAGACGAGAAAAAAGAGTTTCTCCTCTCAAACGTTCAAGAGGATAGCTGCTTACCCTTTCATCAGCCGAACCCCAGGTTCAAGAAATGGTTAAAAGTTTTTTAATTAATTTTTAAGAACGCTTTCAGGCTCTTTTAAGCAACACCGGTTATCTTTACAAGAAAAAAATACTCCTTATAAACTTCTTGAACGATGTGGAAATCTCTTCTTATCCAGCGCACACTTCCGCTTACGGCCTCATATCTGATGCTCATTATTGCAGGAATCGTGCTTGACAACATTCTTCATATTGCCCATCTTGTGTGGGTGGGACGATATCTTGGAATTTTGGGCACCATTTTCTTTGCACTCTCAGCAGTCTATTCGGCCCGTAAAAAAAAGGTGATCAAGAGTGGAACCATGAAATTGTTTCTCAGACTCCACTGTAATGCCGGATGGATCGCCACGCTCATGATTATTGTTCATTCGGGGATCCATTTCAACGCCATTCTTCCCTGGGCGGCAACAGCACTGATGATGATTGTGACCGGAAGCGGACATGTGGGACAATATCTTGTCAAAAAACTGAAAGATGAGGTCAAGCTGAAAATGAAACAGCTTGGGATACCTCCAAATAAAGATGGAGATGAGGAGCAATACTGGGACAGCCTCACCGTCAAAGCCCTTGAACAATGGAGGGCAATGCACAGACCGATGGTCAGCTTTCTGGTTCTCTTGACATCAATCCATATTCTTTCAATCTTTTTCTTCTGGAACTGGAGGTAACCGTTGAAACCATCTCTTCTCTTTATTGCGTCTGTGCTTCTGCTCGGCGCACTTACTCTGGCTTTTCCCGATATACTCATTAACCCCGGAACTCTGACCAGGGGCCACAAGGCACTTAAACGGGACTGCCTGGCCTGCCACACCCCATTTAAAAGCATAACATCAGTTCAGTGCATCAGTTGTCACAAACAGAACGAGATCGGTCTTCAAACGGTTGCAGGCCTCAATCTGAAAAAAGAGAGCAGAAAGGTGCTCTTTCACAGAGGGCTTGCCAACAACTCCTGTGTCGAGTGCCACACCGATCATAAAGGGAAATGGACCATCAGGGAGATCAAACCATTCAAGCATGCATCACTCTCACCTGAACTGAAAAAAAACTGCGTCACCTGTCATACCAATCAAAAACCGGAAGACAAGCTTCATCAACTGGTCAAAGGAGGTTGTGGTGAATGCCACCTTACGATCAAGTGGAAACCAGCAACTTTTGATCATAACAATCTTGCTCCTTCAGACAAGCGGGAGTGTATCAGTTGCCACAAGAGCAAACGACCTGACGACAAGCTCCACCAAAGCGTCTCGACAAGTTGTTCTGAGTGCCACAGCACCAGCAAGTGGAAACCGGCGACATTCAATCACAAAAATCTGATAGAGTCGAGTGGAAAACAGTGCCTCAACTGCCACAAGTCCAACAGACCAAAAGACAAGCTCCACCAGAGCGTCTCAACAAACTGCGCCGAGTGCCACCGCACAACGAAATGGGAGCCCGCGACATTCAACCACAAGAGTCTAACGGCTTCAGGGGGAAAGAGCTGCATCAGTTGCCACAAGGCCGACAGACCTACGGACAGGCTTCACCAGAGTGTCTCCACAAACTGCGCCGAGTGCCACCAGACAAACAAATGGAAGCCGGCGACATTCAACCACAAGAGTCTCGGGACTTCAGGGGGAAAGAGCTGCATCAGTTGCCACAAGGCCGACAGACCTACGGACAGGCTTCACCAGAGTGTCTCCACAAACTGCACCGAGTGCCACCAGACAAACAAATGGAAGCCGGCGACATTCAACCACAAGAGTCTCGGGACTTCAGGTGGAAAAAGCTGCATCAGTTGCCACAAAGATGACGAGCCCGGTGACAGCCTGCATCGTCAGTCACAAGCTGGGTGTGGAACATGTCACAGCTCCAGCCGATGGAAGCCTGCAAGCTTTGACCATAGCCGATATTTCAGACTTGACCGTGACCACAAGGTCAGTTGCACGACCTGTCACACGGACTCAAACAACTATAAAAAATATACCTGCTACAACTGTCACGAACACAGTGAGGCGCGTATGGCTCACAAACATCGCAGAATCAGTAATTACCAGAACTGTGTCCGATGCCACCGAAATGGTGAGGCTGAAGATGATGATTAGTCTCTGCAGTTCTCATCAACCATTGAGACCCATGGGAGCAATGCATGCTGAACAAACCTCACCACAAGTGGCGGGAAAACGTAACCTTTCAGAGATAAAAAAATGAAGGGAGATAGTTATATTGGTCGGGTAAAGCTCTTTGTGAGTAATCTGTGACGAAAGCATTAACAACTTCACAACTCTACCACTGACCATGACAGCACCAGAAGAGAACATACAAAAGCCTCAGATAGCAATACACCTGCCTGAACTACCGGCGGGTGCCGCATTGCTCCTGCCGGTAGTTGGCCTTCCTGTTGCCCTTCACGCCTTGACCGGAGCCGCAGTTGGCCTCCTGACCTTTGCTGTTGGTTCGTTGTTTGTCGGCATAACGCAAGACAAATCAGCAGATGATACTGCACCTCCCTCTTCAAGACGAAGAGTTGGATCTGCAACAACCGCATGAGGCTCCCTGGCGCAAGCATCATCTTTTTCAACAGCTCCGGTCAGGTACTGCTTGTTTTGCGCGACAACATCCCGTCAATTCCCTATCCCGGAGTATGGGATCTACCCGGTGGACACCTTGAAGAGGGAGAGAGCGCTGAAGAGTGTATTGTTCGTGAGATGCTCGAAGAGATGGAGATCAATGTGGAGGGGTGTCGACTGTTCCAGATCTATGAATTTTCGGACCGCCGGGAGTATGTCTTCATGCTACAGGCGAACTTCGAGCCAGACGAGATTGATCTACATGAAGGGGAGATGATCAGATGGTTCACCAAGAGCGAAGCCGAAGCACTTGAACTTGCTTACGGCTTCAACACCGTGGTCAGAGACTTCTTTGAAACCCGTCAGCGGAAGTGAGCGATGAGTGGAGGGAGTCCGGGAAATCAAAGTCGGCCCTACCGTATTGATTCGAGGAACCGTTCGGCATCAACTGCGGCCATACATCCGGTACCCACGGCCGTTACTGCCTGCCGGTAAGAGGTATCCTGAACGTCACCACAGGCAAACACTCCGGGAACATTGGTCTCTGCCGACGATTTTTTTGTTTTGATGTAGCCATAATCATCGAGCTCAAGCTGATCCTTGAAGAGTCCAGAATTGGGAGCATGGCCAATCGCCAGAAAAACACCATCACACGAGTGCTCTAAACATTCGCCTGTCACAACATTTTTCAGACGAATTGCAGTCACCTTCTGACCGTCACCAAGAATCTCATCAACCACCTCATTGAGCATCATGCTGATTTTTGGATTTCTTTTGGTACGGAGTGTCATGATTTTTGATGCCCTGAACGCCTCACGCCGATGAACAAGCACCACTTCAGAGGCAAATTTTGTCAAAAAAAGCGCCTCCTCCATAGCTGTGTCACCACCACCAACAACAAACACCTTTGCATCACGGAAGAAAAAACCATCACAGGTCGCGCAGGCAGAGACACCCTTGCCCCTGTAGCGGTTTTCAGAATCAATACCAAGCCATTTGGCATTCGCTCCAGTGGCAACGATAAGAGTGTGGGTCAAAAACTCTCTGCCATCCTCAAGCGCAAGGCAAAAGGGAGTTCTCGAAAGATCGACATCGATAACACTCCCCCCGACAAACTCTGCCCCAAACTTTACCGCCTGCTCACGCATTTTGGCCATAAGCTCCGGACCCCGAATACCCTCAGGAAAACCTGGAAAATTCTCAATTTCGGTGGTGATCATAAGCTGCCCGCCGGGCTGAATACCCTCGATGACAAGGGGGGTAATATTAGCCCTCCCTGAGTAGATAGCGGCTGTATAACCGGCAGGCCCTGTGCCCATAATAATCAGGTCACGTACGTCACTTTTCATGATACTTGTTCCTGAGAAAGTTAAATGAAGCGGAACCGGCCACCCGCTCCCGAAGGCGGGAGTGCCGGAAAAGAAAGATCATCAATGGTTTCTATGGTACTATCAGAGATACTGGTCAATCTTTTTTGCAATCATGTTCTTGGGCATGGCACCAAGCATCTGGTCGACAACCTCCCCGTTTTTGAAAATAAGCAGAGAAGGAATACTCCTGATACCATACTTCGCCGCAGTGTTCGGGTTCTCATCAACATTGAGTTTGGCAATAATCGCCTTTCCCTCATAGTCTCCCGCAAGCTCCTCAATAACAGGGCCAAGCATCATACAGGGACCACACCATGTTGCCCAAAAATCCACCAGCGCGACTTTATCTGAATCAAGAATCTCAGCCTGGAAATTCAGGTCTGTAGCCGCAAGATATTTTCCGCTCATTGTTAGTTATCTACCAGTTTAAAATTAATTGACAGTACCGACATCTTATCACAGCCAACCAGTCAAGAAAGTAATAAAATTATTGTTAAACAAATCAGACTAACCAGAAATCCGAACATTGTCAGCGCCAAGAATCTCTTCAAGCTTTTCAAGAGTACTCTCCGAAGGATCAACCGGGGTACTGCGAGCAAAAAGAGTAATCGTTTCAATATTATCACCCGACTGAGCCTTCACCTCAAACTCTACCGGAGTCCCCCCTTTTGCCGCATTAAAAATTTTCTTCACCTTTTCAAGTTTTTCCAACTGCATCTGATCATCGGCATCAATCTTGAGAATAACTTTTTTCACAAGGGCGTGCCTCACTTTTTTGATTGGCACCACCTCCCTGACAAGCAGTTTGAGTATACCGCCACTTACCTCACCTTCAGCAACCAACATCACCACCTCTTCCGGCTTGAAGTGATGGCCATACTGTTCATAAAGACTTGCGAAAACAGTAAAATCAGCCTTTCCAGTAAAATCTTCAAGGCAGCCAAACAGCATCTGCTTTCCCTTCTTGTCCTGATGATGTTTCACGGAGACAATAACACCGATAACCTTGTACTGCCTGGCTGCCACCACCTCTTTTGAGTCAAGCAGCAGCGTCGCAAAGGCCTGCCAGTCGCGACGGTAGGGAGAGAGTGGATGACGGCTGAGGTAAAAACCAACCAGTCTCTTTTCATGAAGCAACTTTTCCGCCTCCGGCATCATTTCGGCCTGCTCCATATCAGGATAGTGCATCTCCTCAACCCCCTCTCCATTCTCGGCAGAAAAAAAACCACACTGCCCAAGCGTCACCGAACGATTCTGCATCTGCCCAAACTTGATGACCTTGTCAACATTGGCAAGCAGCCTTGCACGATGACGATCGAGTTCATCAAATGCTCCCGAAAGAATAAGGCACTCCAGCGCCTTGCGGTTCATCACCCGCAGATCAACCGATGCGGCCAAATCAAAAAGGTTGACAAAATCACGTTTGCGCCGCATCCTTGAGGTGACGACTGCTCTTGCCGCACCCCCAACCTGCTTGATGGCACTGAGGCCGACCCGGATACATGAACGGCCATCAGCATCCTCCACCGAAAAAAGCGCATCACTCTTGTTAATCGACGGAGGAAGTGTTGCTATGCCGAAGCTCCTGGCCTCATCAGTCAAATGCTTCATCCGCTCAATATCACCGATTTCACTGTTCAGCACGGCCGTCACAAACTCAATCGGATAATGAGCCTTGAGATAGCCTGTCCAGTAGGCAAGCACTCCATAAGCCGCAGAGTGGCTCTTGTTAAAACCGTACCCGGCAAACTCGGCCATCAGCTCAAAAACCCTGGTAGCAAGCGTATCATGCACCCCCTGCTCAATGGCACCCTTGACAAAATCGGCTTTGTACTTCTCCATGATTTCAGGCTTCTTTTTGCCCATGGCCTTGCGCAAATTGTCGGCCTTGGCCAGGGAAAAGCCGCCCATCACCTGCGAAATCTGCATCACCTGCTCCTGATAGACAATCACTCCGTAGGTCTCCTTCAAAATCTCTTCAAGCATCGGGTGCATATAATCAATTGCCTCCCGGCCATGCTTGCGATCCACAAAAAGATCCACAGCGTTACGCCGCTCATCAATGCGCGCATTGAGAGCACCCGGACGATAGAGGGCACTCATGGCGATGATGTCGCCAATCTGGGTGGGCTGCAGGCGGGTCATGTAACTCTGCATACCGGATGACTCAAACTGGAAAATACCGGCCATCTTCCCCTCCTGAAAAATCTTGAAGGTCTTGCGATCGGTCATGGGCACCTTCTCAAGCTCAATATCAAGATTGTGACGTCGCTTGATCATCTTCAGCGTCTCATCAATAACGGCAAGCGTCTCAAGACCGAGATAATCGATCTTGAGCAATCCGGAGGTCTCTATCCAGTTCTTGTCGAACTGGGTCACCACCTGTTTCTCTTCGCTGCCAACCGACGCTTTTGCCTTGAGCTGTTCAGGCGCATCAAGATCAAACTCATCGGCGAACATGCGCACCTCCGTCTCAATCTTGTTGGAGACATAGAGCGGAACCTGCTCCTCCAGCGGCCCGTCGGTAATCACCACCGCTCCGGCATGCATGGAGACGTTGCGAGCCCGCCCCTCAAGCGCACGAGCCGAAGCCATCAACTCGCACAGCTCCGGGCTGCTTTCAGCAAACTGCTTCAGCTCTCTGGATTCAACAAGCGCTTTTTCTAGGGTTATACCCGGTTTAACAGGAACCATTTTGGCAAGTCTGTCCACCAGAGCGAGCGGCACCTCCAGCACGCGACCCGCATCACGAATAGCCGCTTTTGCACCAAAGGTACCGATAGCTATAACCTTGGCTACGCTCCCAGTACCATACTTTTCAACCGTATATTCAAGCACCTTCTGCTTGCCGACCGGGGTAAAATCAATGTCAATATCGGGCATTGAAGAGCGTTCCGGATTCAAAAAACGCTCAAAAAGCAGCTTGTACTTCAGCGGATCAATCCTTGTAATACCGGTAAGATAGGCAACAATACTCCCCGCCGCCGATCCTCGACCTGGACCAACTGAATAACCAAGACGCCGCGAAGCGGCAATCAGGTCACTGACAATGAGAAAGTAGGAGCTGAACCCCATCTTTTCAATGACTCCAAGCTCAAGTTCAATTCGGGCAGTCACCTCCCCGGGAGTGATTCCATCGAGCGAGGCATCGGCATACTTCTCTTTGGCCCCCTCCCGGGTGAGATGACGAAGATATTCCGCCTCATTATCAAACCCCTCGGGCAGAGGAAAATGCGGCAGAACAGGCTCCTTGTCACCAAAACGGTAAGAGCACTTTTCAGCAATGCGAACCGTATTGGTCAACTCCCCGTGCTCATTACTGAAGAGAAGGCTCATCTCCTCAGAAGATTTCAGATAATGGTCGCTGCCGGCAAGCGCAAGCAGATTCTGGCTCGAAAGCTTCTCTTTAGTCCGGTTGGCGACCATGGCCCTGTAGCAACCGGCATCCTTCCTCTCGAGATAGTGAACATTATTAGTGGCAACCAGCTCAACCGAAAATTTTTCAGCCAGCGCACGAGTCTCTTCATTGAGCTGCTCATCAAAAGGGGTCGAGTGACGCTGCAGCTCCAGATAAAAGTTGTCGCCAAAAATCTCCTGGTACCAGGCCGTAAATGTTTCAGCCTCATCCCTGGCTCCGGCAAGCAAGGCTCGGCCGATTCTCCCTGACGAGTAGGATGAAAGGCATATCAGACCATCATGGCAGCGTTCAAGCAGGCGACTCTCGATATGGGGCATACCATGAACAAACCCCTCTTTTGCCGCCCTTGACAACAACACACAGAGATTTTTGTAACCCAGCTCATTCTGGACGAGCACGACCAGTGAGGGTGAAACAGGATGACGCCTGCCCTGATGGGTATCGGCTTCAAGCAGCAGAAGCTCGCTGCCAATAATCAGCCGGATTCCGGCGCTTTTAGCCTCGCTGAAAAGCTCCGGCATGTTGAACATGGCGCAATAATCGGTGACAGCAATACTTTCCATGCCAAACTTGACTGCTGAAGCAAATAACTCATTGGGAAAAATCGGACTACTCTGCATCGAGTAGTGCGTATGAGTATGTAAATGTATAAAATCCATAACGATAACTCTATCGTCCAATAATCGTTAGCAAAATGAGAGGGTAAAGTAAAAACAGAAACGGTTTCAACAGCACCTCCTCCGCTCTTCAAAATAGTACATTTCCTAATGGATAAAATGAGCTACAAAATATTCTGACAGCATTATGAGCCTGACATTTTTTTTTATATTCTTCATACAATTTACTCTTTACACGGCAATCAACTATTAAGAGAGGTTACAATTTTGGAGCAAAATACCTACAATCAGTGCCCGATCTGTGGCTACCCTCTCACCACTGACAATGCGATATGCCCCCGGTGCGGAAACGATATTTTCGAAGAGATCTCCTCTCTTGACCAGCAATCTCCTGAATACCACCATCACACGCTTGAAGAGAAAAAGGCGGAATGGTACACACGATGCCTCACCGAAAAGCTCAATGTCTCAACCTATGATCCCGCTTTGGGCACCCATTCGGAACAGACGGAGCAGCAGGCGGCGCTCCACCATGTCAGCAATCGGGAGAGTGAACTGGCATACCTTCGCACTGTTTGTCGCCAGGAGCTGCTGCAAGAGAGCGCTTCAAGAAAAAAATGGTGGAATGCCCTCACCCCCGACTGGAAAGAGGTGGTTAAATCAACCCTGAAGGTTGTGCGCGACCCCTCCGATCCTGAGCTGCTGGCCTTTTTTGAAACCACCCATCTTCGCTGCGACAATAGAAGGATCCACAATCTTTTACCAGTACGAATCCTGGAGAAGCTGCAACAGCTCCGTTGCGACGAGTCACCGGTTGAAGATCTTGAACCCCTTCAGCAGCTCAAAAAACTGCAACGCCTCTACGCCTTTGACTGCGACTTTTCATCGCTTGAGCCCCTTCGTAACCATACAAGCCTGAAGCTGCTCTGGATATCGAGCACCTCAGTCACCACCCTTGAGCCAATCAGTCAGCTTGTGAATCTTGAGGAGCTCTACTGTTCCGAGACCATGATCAGCGACCTTTCTCCCCTGAAAAAGCTGGTCAAGCTGGAAAAGCTCAGTTGCTACAAGACAGCCATTGCTTCACTGCAACCGCTTGAGCAGCTCGAAAACCTTATTGAACTTGGCATCAACAGCTCCAGTATCACCGACCTCACACCGCTTGCCGATCTTAAAAATCTCGAATATCTCCGTTGCAATAAAACCGGAATCAAAAGCATTGAGCCGCTGAAGGCTCTTGCTGACCTGAGAGAGTTGAGCATAGCACACACTCCCCTTGCCTCCATCGATGCGCTTGAGGGGCTCATCAACCTCGAGGAGCTGGATATTACCCACTCCCTCGTCAGCTCAATTGCTCCGATCATGCACCTTGAGCATCTTGAGAAAATTGAACTGACAGCCGGCAGCGTACCGGCCGAAGAGCTGCAGCTTTTTATTGAACTCCACCCGGACTGCGAAGTGCTGCTTAAGCCATAAGCAGCAGGAATGCCGGAGGCGAAGAGGGCTGCGCCACAAAAGCTTTTAACCCCGGCTACTGGCGCTTCGAACGGAAGGCACGCGCCGCGTTGATGAGCGCATTGGTGGAGCAATCATGCCCCGTCACCGGCTCACCGCCCTGAATTTCCGGAAAAATTGCTTTGGCAAGCTGCTTGCCAAGCTCAACTCCCCACTGGTCAAAAGAGTTGATTCCCCAGATAACGCCCTGCACAAACACCTTGTGCTCATACATGGCGATGAGGCTGCCAAGAGTAAAGGGGTTCAGTTCATCCAGCAGAATGGTGTTGGTCGGACGATTGCCTGAAAACACCTTGTGTGGCAACAACTTCTCAAGCTCCGACTCTTCACAGCCTGCCGCCTCAAGCTCAAGGCGCACCTCCCGCTCATTTTTACCCTTCATCAGCGCCTCCGTCTGCGCAAAACAGTTGGCCAGCAGAATATCGTGATGCTCACCGGCAGGGTTCTGCGTTGTGAGCGGCACAATAAAATCGGCAGGAATCAGCGAGGTACCCTGATGCAGAAGCTGAAAAAAGGCGTGCTGAGAGTTTGTGCCAGGCTCACCCCAGATCACTGGGCCTGTAGCATAATCAACCGCTTCACCCTCACAGGTAACCCGCTTGCCATTACTCTCCATATCGAGTTGCTGGAGATAGGCGGGAAAACGGTGGAGATACTGATCATAAGGAATCACCGCATGAGATGATGTGGCAAAAAAATTGTTGTACCAGATACCGAGCAGAGCCAAAAGCACGGGGATATTGCCCTCAAGCGGCGCATGACGGAAGTGCTCGTCCATGGCATAAGCACCCTGAAGCAGCGCCTGGAAATGGTCAAAGCCGAGAAACAGCGCAATAGAGAGGCCAATCGACGACCAGAGCGAGTAACGTCCGCCAACCCAGTCCCAGAATCGGAACATGTTCGCCTCATCAATGCCAAACTCCACCACTTTTGCACGATTGGTTGAAACAGCGACAAAATGGCTGGCAATATGCATTGTATCGACAGCATGCGCTAAAAACCACTCACGGGCGCTCATCGCATTGGTGAGTGTCTCCTGGGTGGTAAAGGTTTTGGAGGCAATGATAAAGAGGGTGGTTTCGGGATCAAGCTTTTTCAGCGTCTCGCTGATGTGGGTACCATCAATGTTAGAGACAAAATGGACCTGCAGTTTGCCGTGGGCAAAGGGGCGAAGCGCTTCTGTCACCATAAAAGGGCCAAGATCGGAGCCACCAATACCGATATTGACCACATCGGTCATCCGCTTGCCGGTAAAACCTCTCCACGCTCCCGAAATCACCCGTTCACAGCACTCCTTCATTTGGGCAAGCACATCGGCAATCTCCGTGGAGAGTTCAAGACCATCAACCTTGAGCGAGTAGCCGGATGGTCGGCGCAGCGCCGTGTGAAGCACCGCACGACCCTCCGTGGCATTGATGCACTCTGCGGCAAACATGCCGTCCCGTTTTTTTTCAAGACCAGCCTGCCGGGCCAGCTCAAGCAGCAGCTCCATCGTCTGCGACGTGATCCTGTTTTTCGAATAATCGAGCAGGAGCCCCTGCCATTGAAGAGAGAAGCGTTCGAAGCGATCACTCTCTTCGACAAAAAGCTCCCTCATCTTCAACCCTTCAATCTCCCGTTTGTGCGCCTGGAGCTTTTGCCATGCTTCGCTTTGTGACAAATTCATATATTTTTGATCTTTACCTGTTATGCAAAAATTACAAGAGCCATCAACCCCGAGAGAAGCTGCTCGGAGAGCATTTGAGTTCAATAAGGGATATAGCGCAACACCAGAGTAGAGCCATCAACGTCACGCTCAAGAGCAAGTATTTCGGCAATACTCCGAATAATGTAGATACCCCTGCCAGAAAGTTTCAGGAGATGGAGGGGATGAAGAGGACTTGGCTGATCGTCAGGATTGAACCCTTGTCCGCAATCTCGCACAGAGGCCAGAAGTATCGGAGCGGCCGCCTTCAGTCGACATGATACGCTCAAATCCTCCCTTCCCCTGTTCCCGTGCCGGATGGCATTGACAAAAGCCTCCTTCATGCTCAACTGAAGCGCCTCCACAAATGGCAAACTGTACCTCTCCTCTTCAGCAAAGAGAGAAATAAAGTTATACAACAACTCGTATGCGCCGTAGGCACCAGGCAGAACAATATCAGCCTCCTTCATGAGAACACTCCAGCTTTAACCCTGTTCAGTCTCCCCGGGAAATCTCAGTTTCAATGTACAACGAAACACAGCTCCTGCCAAATGAAGAGGAGAGAAGGAGCGCCTTACCGACCGAACAGAAAAGAGTGAGCTATCCACGATATATTCAAGAATTTGGATAAGTTTATCACTTTTATATATTGCTCACTTAAATTTGATGAAGCTTGAAGGAGTCGAGTAACACAACCAAAACCGAAAACAAGGAATACAACAATGAAAAAAACAGCAAAACTTTTAACCCTCGCCGTGGCACTTTTTGCCGGATTGAGCGGAACAGCACAGGCCGAAAGCTCTTCAAAAGCAGAAGGATTCAAGCTTGGAGTTGATGTAGTCAGCAGCTTTGTATGGAGGGGTAGCGCACTCAGTCAGTCACCATCCATCCAACCTGCGGTCTCCTACACATTTCCGGGTATCGGAGTTGTTGTTGGCGCATGGGGCACTAATGATGTAGGAGAAGTTGGCGCGAAAAGATACAAGGAGACAGATCTCTATGTTACCGTGCCAGTAGGACCTGTAAACGTAACGTTAACTGACTATTACATACCATCGCAGAGCACCAGCTCAAAAGCTTTTGACTTCAAGAGTGATGGCCCAAACACTCTTGATCTCACCGCTGCCTACGACATCAACGATTTCACCCTTTTGGGATCTGTTTATGTCGGTGGCCAGACATTCTCCAATGCAAAGTATTTTGAAGTGGGATACAAATTCCACCAGAAGGACAAATACACAGCAAAAGCTGTTCTTGGCCTGGGTGACGAAGGTGTCTACGCTCTCAACAAGGGAACTAATAACTTCAACCTTGTCAATCTTGGTTGCACGGTCTCCAAAGATAACTTCAGTGCCGGCTATATCTACAATCCTGCCAATGAGGAGTCAAACCTTGTCTTCTCGGCATCGTTCTAAAGCTTGCTTCACTGACCTACAAAAAAAAGAGGCTGTCAGCAGACAGCCTCTTTTTTTCTCCCCTATCCGCTCAATTCTACAGATCCGTCTCATAAATTACGTACTCCTTGTAGGGAGTGCCCCCAATGACCTTCGCCAGCTTGCTCATCGCCTCGTTTGCCTTGAGTATCCAGCTCATCTCACTGGCATGGACACCGTGCCTGCCCCCGTAATCAGCGATTTCGGCATTCATGATGCTGTCGATCCCCTTGTTGCGATACTCCGGCAAAACTCCCATCACGATGGTGCGCACCATGGTAATTTTTCGGCTGTACCAGAGATACTTCACAAGCCCGAGTGGTGAAAAGGGGTTGCCATTGACATGCTTCAGCGCCTGATTGACATCAGGAAGCGAAAGCGAAAAACCGACGGTACGCCTGTTGCGATCCTCCACAAAATAGATGTAATGGGGATTGGCAAGCGGTTTAAGGCTTTTGCCAAGGAAATAAAACTCTTTGTCGGTCATAGGCACAAAGCCCCAGTTTTTTTCCCATGCCTTGTTATAAATCACCCTCATGCGCTCAACCTCGCCATCAAAATCCTTCATGTTCATTGTGCGTATCGTCAGCCCCTCCCGCTGCTTGACATGCTCCGCAATCCGGCGCAGACGAGCGATATCAATACTCTCCTGGTCAATATACCAGGCAAGCAGCTCCTGACCGATACGGTGGCCACTCTTGAGCACAAGATCGTTGTAGTAGGGCGGATTATAGAGCATCAGAAAGACAGGCGGGCTGTCATAACCCCGCGTCAACATGCCGCACTGGTCATTCATGGATGGACTGACGGGGCCGCGCATGGCGTTGAGTCCCTTTTTTTTCAGCCAGCCGCCAGCCGCCTCAAAAAGGGCATTGGCCACCTGCTGGTCGTTGATACACTCAAAAAAGCCCCAGAAACCCACCTTGTCTTCATGCACCTGATTGTGCCGACGGTTCTCGACCGCCGCAATCGTTCCCGCCATCACGCCATCCTTCCATGCGGTAAACATGGCCAGATCGGCATGATCGTACAAGGGGAAAAGCGTCGTATCAAGCGTCTTCATATAATCATCGATCACAGGCGGCACCCAGTTTCTGTCGAGAAGAGGATCCTTGCGGTAGATCTGCCATGCAAAAAGAATAAACGCCCTCTTCTCTTTTTTGTTTGAAACCTGTCGTATCTCAACAGCCATGCAATCCCCCTATGTGATAATATTATGGATAACAGCCGCCCCGTCACGCAACATACGTTCACTCTCCTCCCAGGAGAGGCATTCGTCGGTTATCGAGACACCATACTCAAGCTTGTCAGGATCCTCGGGGAATGGCTGGTTACCACAAAAAAGATTACTCTCAATCATCACCCCGACAATACTCCTGTTGCCAGCCACCTTCTGCTCCAAAATATTCTCCCAGACCGTCAACTGCCGCTCATGTTTTTTGCCCGAATTGGCATGACTGCAATCAACAAGAAGCGACTGCGTCAACCCCGCCTTGCCGAGCAACCGCTCAGCGGCAGCAATGCTCTTTTCATCATAATTCGGAGTCTGCCCCCCCCGGAGCACAAGATGGCCGAAAGGGTTGCCTTTGGTGGTAATAACACTGCTGTACCCCTCCTGATCGATACCAAGAAAACTGTGAGGGTGCATTGCCGATCGAATAGCATCAACCGCTACGCCAAGACGACCATCGGTCGAATTTTTAAAGCCGACCGGCATTGAAAGCCCGCTGGCCATCTGCCGGTGAGTCTGCGACTCAATGGTCCTTGCCCCGATAGCAGCCCAGCTCACCACATCAGCCACATACTGGGGAGATATAGGATCAAGAAACTCCGTTGCTGCCGGAAGAGCCAGCTCATTAATCTCAATGAGAAGCTTGCGCGCATGAAAAAGACCATGCTCAATATCGTAGGTATCGTCGAGATGAGGATCATTGATAAATCCCTTCCATCCCACCGTTGTCCTCGGTTTTTCAAAATAGACACGCATCATGATACAGAGCTCATGCTGAAGCTCCCTGCGCAAGAGGGCAAGTTTTTCAGCATACTCAAGCGCCGCATCCACATCATGGATGGAGCAGGGACCGACAATCACCAGCAACCGTTTATCCTTGCCGGTCAAAATATGTTCAACTTCACGACGCCCGGCGCTGACCGTCCTTGCCACCTGTTCATCCACCGGAAGCAACCCCTTGAGCGCTCCTGGCGAGGGAAGGCGAATAATTCGTGAAACTCTTAAATCATGTAACTGTTCCATCCGTTTTACACCTGTAATAACTTTAGCTTAAAAATTATCAGGCAAGATAAAAAAAACCACCACATATACGTAATGCAGCAGCCCTCACCAAATGGCCCGGAAAAGGGATTAACCCCCTGCTGAAAGTTTGGAGCAACAAAATTTCCTTTATATTAGCGACAGAGATAGTAAAATTTCAGGTCATCCAACCATACCAACAAGCACTATGAATGTACTGATCACTGACGGTGTTGATCCCCAGTGCGCTCAAATCCTCACCCAAAATGGTTTTGACGTCACCGAACGGCCAAAAATAAGCAAAGATGAACTCAAGGCGATTATTGGTTCTTTTGACAAGCTGATTGTCAGGAGCGCAACCAAGGTTACTGCTGAAATTCTGGAGTGTGGCACCAAACTCACTCTGATTGGAAGAGCAGGCGCCGGAGTCGACAACATCGACCTTGAGGCTGCAACCCGCAAAGGGATCATTGTCATGAATACCCCCGGGGGAAATACCGTCTCTGCCGCAGAGCACACCTGTGCCATGATGCTCGCCGCTGCACGCCGCATCCCGCAGGCGACGGCCGATCTTAAACTTGGACACTGGAACAAGAGCAGGTTCAGCGGTGTTGAGCTTGAAGGCAAAACACTCTCGATCATCGGCCTTGGCAAAATCGGACGGGAGGTGGCATCACGTATGCAGGCCTTCGGGATGAGAACCATCGCCTACGATCCCATGATACCGGACGAATATGCCGCACAGCTCCATATCGACCTTCTCCCCCTGCATGAAAATTTTATACAGGCCGATTTTATCACCATCCACTCATCACTCAACGAATCAACCCGTAACCTCATTGCCAAAGAGACCTTTGAGCTGATGAAGGAGGGGGTGATCATTGTCAACTGTGCCAGAGGTGGCATCATCAACGAGAGCGATCTGGCAGAAGCTCTTATCTCAGGAAAAGTTGCTGCTGTTGCCCTCGATGTCTTTGAAAAAGAGCCGGTTGATCCCGACAATCCGCTACTGAAACTCGAACAGGTGATTGCCACCCCCCATATTGCGGCATCCACGGCGGAGGCACAGCAAAAAGTGGCAGTCCAGATTGCCGAACAGATTGTCGAATGGAAACGCTCGGGGAAGCTTGAAGGTGCGGTCAACGCCTCGGCCGTCGAGCTGGCCCAAGTTCCCGGGGTACAGTCGTACCTCAACCTTGCTGAAAAGCTTGGAGCAACCCTGGCCCAGATGGCCCCTCCAAACGCAACAACGATGACCGTCAGAACCTCCGGCGAATTCCTCCACAAATTCAATGAGGTGATCACTGCTGCAGCTCTGAAGGGGTTTCTTGATATCCGGCAGTCAAAGGATACCAACTACATCAACGCCTTCACCATGGCCAAAGAGTGCGGCATCAGCCTCATCCAGAAGTTTGAAAAGGAGAATCTCGACTACACCAACCTCATCCGCATAGAGCTCGATAGCGAAAAGGCAAAGCGGATGATCGGCGGAACCGTCTTTGGCGACAAGGAGATACGCATTGTGATGATCGACCGGTTCCTTGTGGAGTTCAAGCCTGAAGGCAACATCATCATCTACAACAATGTCGACAAGCCCGGTGTCATTGCCAACGTCACCCAGATTTTGCTGCAGCACAACCTGAACGTCGCCTACGTTGCGCTATCGAGGGACGAAGA
>Ga0194037_1001274_pt1 | contig 18351 bp, 17 predicted proteins | sample JunL306m_MetaG_FD_148653 | JGI IMG/M metagenome (GOLD analysis project Ga0194037, IMG submission 148653) | Anoxic zone freshwater microbial communities from boreal shield lake in IISD Experimental Lakes Area, Ontario, Canada - Jun2016-L304-6m | ecosystem: Environmental > Aquatic > Freshwater >...
GAATAAAAACAAGAATAAATAATTAAAATAAAATACCCTTCGGCGATGCTGGAGGGTACAAAACAACTACCTGGGGTGGGTCAATTTTGGACGCCGATGGTGGGTCAATTTTCAAAGCCGATTGACATTTATTTCGTTCGCGTGCATAGAGGCAACTTCACCAGGCCGCTGACCAGTTAAAAGAATCAGTTTCAAGATGCTCCGGATTTCCTTGGAGATGGCACACCCGTCAATGCCAATCATGAATGCATTTACTTCCAATTCAGTCAAGTTCCGCTCTTTTGCGACAGGGCGGGGTAGTTCTTCACCCTTTTCAAACGCATAACAAGGTGTCGTGGCAATTATTTCCTGTTTAACAGCAAAGCGAAACATCCGTCTAATAATTTTGAAGGTATTAGTAATGATCCCATCGCCACGACCGTGCATTCCCTCCAGTAAATCCATAACATCGCGTCGGGTTATGTCCTTGGCTTTTTTGTCACCCCAAACTGGCACAACATCCTTGTTCAGAATACGCGCATCTTCTTTCCATGATGTTTTCTTCAGTTCAGCATGCTTGGACAGGTATTCAGAAACAAGCTTATTAACAGTAATATTCTTTTCTTCTGTTTCAATTTGTTGCCGTTTTTCAGCATCAGCATTTATTCTTGATTCCATCTCACGACGATCTTTAGCTCTTGGATCAACTAGGTTCGCCACTTCTCCAGCCAACAGTGTTACAGCATCACGAGCAGCCGCAAGGCCCATATCCGGATATGACCCCAAGGATTTGTAGCATTTTTTTCCTGATTCTGGACTGATATAGATGTAATACCAATACCTCCATGGACCTTTAGTTGCGGGTGTAAGGCACAAGGCAAGTCCACCACCGTCGCGAATCCATTTTTTGGATTTCGGCTTCTCTAATGCCCTAATCATCTTGTCATTTAACTGGAGAGCTTTTTTGTTTGACATTGTACCTGTCAATTGAAAGAAGAAGTATCAGCACCAATACTGCAATATGAGGCTGATATTACGGGACACTTTGACATGGATTTAATATCAAATCAGTTACAGGGAGAAGTCAGACAATTCCTTCACAAAATCAAAAGCTAATGTTGTCAGTTCCATTCTTTACTACCACTTGTGCGGTGGGGTCATAGTTTATTCGGATTATGACCGGCCAGCTCTGATTCGCTCGCCACAAATGCCTTATGCAGATTGCGCAACCGCTGCCAGACCAGTGCTTTCGGCAGTGTCATGGACATCGCCTTCATGCAGTGCTCAAGCCATCCCTGACGCTGCTGAATCAGAAGTATGGCTTTTCCCAGATCGGCACGGACAGTCTGCCCGTAAGCCGCCTCGGCTTTGGCGATGGCCTGACGCAACAAGGGCAGCTTTGGCTGCATCATGGCAATGTCAATCAGATCGCGACTAAAAACCCCGTCGTCTGCCCAACGGTCGGAGTTCGCCAGGAGCTTACTCGCCAGCATATCCATAACCGTCAGGGTGGCAATGCCACAGACAACATCTTTCGCTGTTGGTGCGGCCAGTTCGATTCGACCTTCCAGGACGATTTCGAATTTGATTGGCTGCCCATCCATCAAGAGAGTTGTTCTGATGCCATATTGATCAGCCCGGATTCCGCGCACCTGCACCAATGGCGGCTGCCCGGGCAGCAAGATGGCATTGATACCACTTGTTCCCATCAGTAATTGACGCAAGTTTCGGTAGTGGGTCACATCAGACAGCAAAAAGTCGATGTCGACTGACTCGCGGTATTCGCCGAAACGGAGCGCAATTGCTGTTCCGCCACTGAACAAGCAACAGTGCTCTTTCAGCAGATTCCCGTTCAAGGCGTCGAGAACCCTGGCAATGAGTTTGTGGTGGAGGCGTTCAAACATGTATACCTCCAAACGCCATATGCAACGCATCGATCAACTGTTGCTCGCTCTCCATCAGGGCCTGTTCATCCAAATGTCGCCAATTGCGCTCGTAGATGTCCCAGGCTTCTTTTGGCGACAAGGTATCAGCGCCTTGCACCTGCCAGGCAAGTTGTTTTAGCTGTGGATAGTCATTCAGGCAAATACGCGCAGGTATCCAGCCTTTCCGGTTCATCGCAGAATGCGATTCTACCGGTTCTTCAGTAGTAACCAGCCCGAAGTTCAAGCCCAACGCAGCCATGGTATTTACGTAAGCTCCAATGGTTACGGCCGGTTCACCTTTTTCGATACGGTGCAACGTCACCCGCGACATGCCCGCTGCTTCTGCAACTGTGGTAGCGCTGATCCGCAGGGTCTTGCGATGGGCACGAATCTGCTGTCCCAGAGCAATCAGTTGCTCTGCTGCACTACTGGTTATGATGGGTAATTTTGCTGGCATAGTGTTACTCATTATATGCAATAATACTTAAATGTCAATAATAAGAAGCAGTATTATGAGTTTATAGGCGAGTCAGGCAAGTGTCGGCATCAGGCCGTTCATCTTAAGTTTGTCAAGCATGATGATTGACTGCAATCGAAGCGAATTCACAACAAGCTGCAAAATCACCCCGCTAAAAATGTCAGAAAGTTCCTTTATTGTCGTTATGTATTGATGAATCAAAACATATACGAGTAACTCAAAATCCACGTATTAACTTGACACATAAAGGAGCCTATTACTATGGCACAGGAATTCGCACAATTTACACCATCGCAGGTTACAAAACTTATTGTATCAACCTACAAGGCATTACAGGCAGCTGAAGAACGGGGTGACACGGACGGTTGCTTCAATATATTTATCTGGGCGCAACCGGGTGTTGGAAAAACAACCATAAGTAAGGATGCAACAAAGTCTCTTTCCGAGATGCTTAATGCGCCTGTTGCTTGGGCGTATCGTTCATTGGCGCAGGAAGAAGCGGTAGACAGCAAAGGTGTCCCGTATATTGAAATTGATGAACGGGGCAGCCGAATCACAAAATATGCCCTGCCTCATTGGTTTCCGACTGATCCAGACAGTAAGGGGATAATTATTATTGATGATCTTCCGCATGGCATGTTGGCAACGCAACATGCAGCGCTTGAATTATGTGGCCCTGACCGTTCACTGAATGGCGTCAGATTGCCCGATGGTTGGATGATTGTTGCAACAGGAAATAGAATCAAAGACAGGTCCGGCGCTGGAAAAGTAATGAACGCACTGGGTGATCGCTTTGTTCACGTTGAAATGACGGTTGACCTCGATGACTGGACCACATGGGCAGGCGATAACCACATTCAACCAGAAGTAGTGGCATTCAACCGCTTCAAGAAAGATGCCCTGAATGATTTTAATCCTACGAGAAGTGAACTGGTCTTTGCTACGCCACGAGCATGGGCAAACGTATCGCACCTGATTCCCCATTTGCCGGATGAATTGCTGTACGGCGCTTTGACCGGACTGATTGGGCAAGGTCTGGCCATTGAGTTTACCGCATTTCTGAGGGTCTATCGCGAGCTTCCTGATCCAGATGAATGTCTTCTCAATCCGGATAACGCACCAATACCGAGAAAGCTTGACGTGCTATATGCTTTAGCCGGTGCTTTGTGTGCGCGGGTCACCAGCGAAAATGCCAGTCGCTTTGTCCGGTTTTCATTTCGCCTTCGACCGGAGTGGTCAGTACTCATGATGGATTATGCGCTAAAAACCAAAGCATCCAGCGCACTAACCGTTAATGGCAAAAACATGAAGTTTGGCTTTTGGGATATGAGAGGATGTATAAGTTCCATTGAAAAACAGTCCGGTGGTGCCGAGATACTTGCAGAGCTTGCTACAATAGAGAGCTACACTATCCGTAAAAACGTAAGCTTTCAGGATGGACTCAGCATTGAGACCATCGAGTCGCTATTGGATGACCCCGTTGAGGAGGTTGTTTATACAACACTAAAAACAGGGGATGGAGAACGGATCACATCGTTAAAACAGGAAACAATCCTGAAAATTATAAACAGGAGCCCAAAAACCGCCGCATTCATCGCCTTGCATATAGACAAACTCTGGGGCAACCAGCATGTTAACCTGTCAGAATTATTCAGCATGCTTTCCAATCATCCTGATCCCCGTGTAAGGGCGCAACTTGCCGGAAACAGGAGAACGCCGAAAGAAGTGCTCGATAAGCTGGTAAACGACAGAGATATCGATGTCACAAGAGTTGCCAAAGAATCATTACATTCATTCCAAGCGGAGGATTTATCATGACAAATTTCAGAAAGATCGATGCAACGTTAACTGTCAACGGCAAAAGTATGCAGCTTGGCAACGAATCTCTGTGCAACATGCTGATGTCCTTTTTGGATGAATTGGCAAGTTCGGATATTCTTGCCGAACTGTCTTTTGCGGAAGATTCTGAGCTTAGGCGTTGTGTTGCCCGCTCGAAGAATCTCAATGCCGAAACAGTTGCCCGCCTGGTCAAAGACCCATCGGAAAGAGTTGTGGCCTATCTGCTCGATTCCAAAAGCGCCATCAAATACCTTACGCAAGAAGAAATTATTGAAGCAATCAACAGGAGCGCTGAAATCGCAGGCAACGTTGCAGAAAATCTCGGACGACTGAGTAAAATCAACCCGAATGTGGATATCGCAGAACTATACAGAATATTGGCAAGCCATCATGACAGCAGGGTAAGAGGTACCATCGCCAAGAGCGCAGAGGCGCCGCTAGCTGTGATTCAATCCCTGGTACTCGATAGCGATGCGGACGTCGCATATCAAGCCAAAGATACAGAATGGGCAATAAAAAAAATATCGGTTAAGAGTTGACCTGTTAATTATCGCCATCGACGTCGTCTATTGATGACAGAAAAGGAAATCTGCAAACAGAAGCCGAAAAGGAACTCTACCACAACAGCAGTCCCACAGAAAGGAACCGGCACATGCTTAACAACACAGTTTTTACACTTACCAACGAAGAACTCGCCAACTACAACTCCTGGGCCGCTAAAATTTCAAGAGCCTTGTGTGAAGCCGACTTTGAATCGTGGACGTTGAGTGTGAAGTTCAGTTTCAGTAATTTCGGCTCCGGAGTGGTTGCCCATTGTGAATCAAATATCGGTTCGAGTTGTGACCTTGTTATCAGGGACATGTTCGAGGGTTATTTTGCCAATTAATGGGTATAATATAATTTGCCATAATATAGACAAATTAACATTAGCGTGTAAAATGATAACGTCACGTGCAAAAACTTTGCGCGGCATTACATTGTGTGTAAATCACATGCCCCTTGCAAACGTTTAAACCTAAAAACGACCGTAACCACGAAATACACGAAAAAACACGAAAGATAACAAAACGTTTAATCCACATGCGGATTAACCATTCAGGTGAATGAACATACGAAAACAAGCTTTTTATTTTGTTCGTGTATTTCGTGTGTTTCGTGGTGCAACTGTTTTTCTAGGTTAAAATGTTGTCATTCAGTGCTTTAGGCCGGAATACAGTTTGTAAATGCCTGAAAATCTGGATCCCGGATAGAAACCTTCCGGGATGACAATCTTTTTTCAAGAAGCTACATCGAATGCCGTTATTTTAAGGAGGCTCCCATGCCACGCACCATCTTTCGTGTATTTCTAAGCTCCACCTTCGGCGACTTCCAGGCCGAGCGGGAGAAACTGCGGGCCGAGGTCTGGCCCCGGCTTGAGGCATTATGCGCTGCCCACGGCGCTTCCTTTCACATCGTTGATCTGCGCTGGGGAATATCGCCCAGTGTCGCCACCACCCATGACACCATCAAGATCTGTCTGGACGAAGTCATCCGCTGCCAGCAACTCTCCCCCAGGCCCAAACCCAACTTCCTGATGCTGATCGGCGACCGCTACGGCTGGCGGCCTCCGGCGGTGCAGATACCGGACGCCGACTTCGACCGAATTCAGAAATGGGCTTTAACTGATGATGCCGAATTCCTTAATTACTGGTACCGCAGAGACGACAACGCCGTTCCCCCTGTATGGTGCCTGAAACCGAGGACCGACGAGAACGTCGGCCACGACGCCTGGGGGAATGTCGAAAGCCAGCTGACCAGAATACTGCACACCGCCTCCGAACAGCTGGGCCTACCATATGACCAGTACTACTACTCCGCCACCCACATGGAGATAGTCAGCGGCCTTTTGAAACTTGACGGTGCCAGGGAACATATCTTCTCCTTCAACAGGGAACTGAGCGGTCTTCCGGAACTGTCCCACGAGGGGATTGCCAGAAGATTCTCCGATTATCTCGCTGACGGCAGTCAAGACCCCGAAGCGATACGCCTGAGACAGGTACTGAAAACCGAGATAGCCGAGGTACTGCCTGAAAACCAGATCCAAACCTTCAATGCCGCGTGGATAGGTGCCGATAAGGACAACCCCATCACCACCGACCACCTTGATGATTATTGCGGAGCCATAGAACAGGTACTGCGGGACATCATTACTGCTGAAATCAAGGAAATATCCCAGACGACAGACCTTCAGGAAGAACAGGAAATCCAGCAGCAGTTCCTGGAAGAGACCGGCAGCATCCTGATCGGCAGGGATAAGGAACTGAAGCGGATACAAGCGTACCTGAACCGGAAGAAAACCCCGCTGCCGCTTATCATAACGGCCAAAGGGGGTGCGGGGAAATCGGCGTTGATGGCGAAGGCGATACTGCAAATCCCCCCCGGCCCCCCTTTGCAAAGTGGGGAGCAAGCAAATCCCTCCCAGCCTCCCTTTGCAAAGGGAGGAGCTTTAAAGTCCCCCTTCAGAAAGGGGGAGCAATTTGATACTGGTGACGATGAAAAGTCCCCCTTCAGAAAGGGGGATTTAGGGGGATTTGCCGTTGACTCTAAAGATGCCCCCATCCTCATCTACCGCTTCATCGGTGCCGCACCCCGCTCATGGCAACCTCTTTCCTTCCTGCAAGACCTGATACAGCAGATAGCGGAAGCCTACGGCCAGGAGCCACCATCACTCCCGGAAGAAGGTGGCATCAAGAAGATAGCCGAACTGTTCCACCAGCAGCTTGAACTGGCCACACCCGAACAGCCCCTTACCATCTTCATAGACGCCATTGATCAGTTCAGCAACACCACTCCGGTACAGTACTCGGACCTCTTCCCCAAACGACTCCCCGACAACGTAAAAATGGTCATATCGGTACTGGAAGGGAAGGATGCCGACCAACTGAACAAAATGTATCCCAAGGCACCAAGGATACAGCTTAAGCAACTGTCCTCCACCGCTTGCGGAAAGATACTGGATGCTCTGTTGCCAGGGAGAAAACTGACCAAAGAGCAGAGAAAAGCAATCCTCGACAAAGCCAAAGAAAGCGGTCTGCCGCTTTGGCTGACACTGGTGGCGCCAATAGCCCGCAAACTGAACTCCTGGGATGCGCCACCAGACCTGCCCGGCGATATCAAGGAACTGACCCGCTTTGTCATCGAACGGATAGCCGACAAGCATGGATACGCCATCACCACCGCCAGCCTCAGATACCTCAAACTTTCCCGCTTTGGACTGTCCGAAACTGAACTGCAGGGGCTTCTGTGGGCTGATCCTGAAGTATACGCCGAGTTCGACAAGACCAAGAACCCGGACCAGCCTGTTGTAACTGCACTGCCCCCGGTCTTCTGGAGCAGACTCTACGCCGAACTTGACCCGTACATCAACGAATACTGGATGGATGGGCAACTGCTGCACAGATACTTCCATCGAGTGTTTGGCGAAGTGGCAGACGAGATGGATGAGATGGATGAGAAAATCAGAACAACACTGCATTCACGACTGGCCGACTACTTTGCCAACCAGGATCTGTACCACGACTCCAAAGGCACCAAACAGCCCAACGGCAGAAAGCTGATGGAGCAGGCCTGGCACCTGACCAAAGCAAACAGGATTGAAGAAGCCAGAGCCACCATCACCGACTTTGACTTTGCCATGGCCAAGTGCAGCCTGAACAGATCAGACGATTGGGCAGATGACTTCAGAAGGGCAGCAAATGGAGATAAGCCCCGCGACTACAAACTTTGGGAGAGTTTTGTCAGAAGCAACTCCAACATCCTGCGCAGGGGTAACAAAGAGTGGCAAAGCCACAAGATACTGCTGCAGCTTGCGATTGAACATGCCGATGACAGCCCGGCGACCATCGGTGCAGAGAAGTTTCTTGAAGAAGGCAAGTGTGACTGGGCGTGGTTGAGGAGGGAGTTGCGGGTGGCACATGCCGGGGTTGATACTTGTGTTGCGGTATTTGAGGGGCATATGGGTACGGTCGAAGGCACCCACCTGCTCCCAGACGGCCAGGCTTTGTCCTGGTCTAGGGACAATACCCTGCGGCTGTGGGGAGTTGGAGAGCGGACGATGCTTGGCGGTCATGGAAGGGCATACGGATTGGGTCAGAGGTGTCCACCTGCTCCCCGACGGCCGGGCTTTGTCCTGGTCTAAAGACAAAACCCTACGGTTGTGGGAGTTGGAGAGCGGACGATGCCTGGCGGTCATGGAGGGGCATGCGGATGAGGTCAACGGCGTCCACCTGCTCCCCGACGGCCGGGCTTTGTCCTGGTCTGATGACAAAACCCTGCGGCTGTGGGAGTTGGAGAGCGGACGATGCTTGGCGGTCATGGAGGGGCATACGGGTTCGGTTAACGGCGTCCACCTGCTCCCCGACGGCCGGGCTTTGTCCTGGTCTGGTGACAATACCCTGCGGTTGTGGGAGTTGGAGAGCGGACGCTGCCTGGCGGTCGTGGAGGGGCATACGGATTGGGTTGACTGCGTTCACCTGCTCCCCGACGGCCGGGCTTTGTCCTGGTCTAATGACAAAACCCTGCGGTTGTGGGAGTTGGAGAGCGGACGATGCCTGGCGGTCTTGAAGGGGCATACGGGTGATGTCAATGGCGTCCGCCTGCTCCCCGACGGTCAGGCTTTGTCCTGGTCTAATGACAAATCCCTGCGACTGTGGGAGTTGGAGAGCGGCCGCTGCCTGGCGATCATGAAGGGGCATACGGAAATGGTCTATGGTGTCCACCTGCTCCCCGACGGCCGGGCTTTGTCCTGGTCTAGTGACAAAACCCTGCGGCTGTGGGAGTTGGAGAGCGGACGATGCCTGGCGGTCATGGAGGGGCATACGGATTGGGTCAAAGGCGTCCACCTGCTCCCTGATGGCCATGCTTTGTCCTGGTCTAATGACAATACCCTGCGGTTGTGGGAGTTGGAGAGCGGCCGCTGCCTGGCGGTCATGGAGGGGCATTCGGGTTCGGTTAACGGCGTCCACCTGCTCCCCGACGGCCGGGCTTTGTCCTGGTCTGGTGACAATACCCTGCGGTTGTGGGAGTTGGAGTGCGGACGATGCCTGGCGGTCGTGGAGGGGCATACGAAAAGGATCAAAGGCTTCCACCTGCTCCCCGACGGTCCTTCGACTTCGCTCAGGACAGGCCGGGCTTTATCCTGGTCTAATGACAAAACCCTGCGGCTGTGGGAGTTGGAGAGCGGACGATGCTTGGCGGTCATGGAGGGGCATACGGAATTGATCAGAGGCGTCCTCCTGCTCCCCGACGGCCGGGCTTTGTCCTGGTCTTATGATTGTATGCGGCTGTGGGAGTTGGAGAGCGGACGCTGCCAGGCGGTTATGGAGGAACATACGGATGATATCAACGGCATCCACCTGCTCCCCGACGGCCGTGCTTTGTCCTGGTCTAGTGGCGGAACCCTGCTGTTCGGAACCCTGCGGCTGTGGGAGTTGGAGAGCGGACTCTGCCTGGCGGTTATGGAGGGGCATACGGATGATGTCAACGGCGTCCACCTGCTCCCCGACGGTCAGGCTTTGTCCTGGTCTTGGGATAATACTCTGCGGCTGTGGAATCTTGAAAGTGGGCAATGCCTGGAGGTCATGGAGGGGCATACGGATTCGGTCGATGGCGTAGGGACAGCGCTGAACGTCTACCTGCTCCCCGTTGGCCGGGCTTTATCCTGGTCTTGGGATCTGCGGCTCTGGGATATCGAGAGTGGCCGCTCCCTGGCGGTCATGGAGGGGCATACGGAATTGATCAGAGGCGTCCTCCTGCTCCCCGACGGCCGGGCTTTATCCTGGTCTTGGGATCTGCGGCTGTGGGAGTTGGAGAGCGGACGATGCCTGGCGGTCATGGAGGGGCATATGGATCAGGTCAACGGCGTCCACCTACTCCCCGCCGGCCGGGCTTTGTCCTGGTCTCTTGACTATACCCTGCGGCTGTGGGAGTTGGAGAGCGGACTCTGCCTGGCGGTCATGGAGGGGCATTCGGGAGGGATCTGCGACGTCCTCCTGCTCCCCGACGGCCGGGCTTTGTCCTGGTCTGATGACAAAACCCTGCGGCTGTGGGAGTTGGAGAGCGGACGATGCCTGGCGGTCATGGAGGGGCATGAAAGTTCGGTCAACGGTGTCCACCTGCTCCCCGACGGCCGGGCTTTGTCCTGGTCTGAAGACACCCTGCGATTGTGGGAGTTGGAGAGCGGACGATGCCTGGGGGTGTATGAAGTAAATAATCTTTTCTCCGCGCCGGTGCAAGTCTGGCGTGCATACCTGGATGTAACAACATCCACAGCAGGGATTTATTGCTCAATCAACTCTGCAATATTCGGTTACCAGCAAGAAAAGACCACGCACATCCTCTACTGGCAAAGCGCATCAGAATGTAATGCCCGCAACCTTTTTGAAGACGGCCGCGCAGTTGTGACACAAAAAAACGGGCAGTTCTGCTTATTGAGGACGTATAACGGGGATAAGCGGGTGACGATTGGGGAGTTGGGAGGGTGAATTGTCAGGGACCAGGCGGGGTCAGGCTTTAAAGAGTGTAGAGACCAGGCGGGGTCAGGCTTTAAAGAGTGGGGGACCAGGCGGGGTCAGGCTTTAAAGATTGTAAGTTAAAGTTGCAACGGTGGTTTACAAAAGGATTACCAGAGGGTTTTCACGCAATCGTTCTTGATGATGACTGCATTCTTGGCATGAGTATCGGCGACGTAGACATTTATTGAACTCATAAACGGTACTCATATGAAAAGAGGGAACGGCGGGCTTCGGCAAAATCTTCTTCTTCAATTACAGCCCCCTGCCAGATACCTTCAAGAGATTTTCTGCTTTTTGTTCCTGCTTCATTTGGCAAAAAGCGCGTTTTCAGAATATGAAGCACCTGATACACATCAGGCAGAAATGCATCGGGGATACTGTCTATTTCATCAATAATTTTATCACGGTAGGTGGTTGCCATAGCATTCTCCAACTGACGGGATTTTATCAAAAGTCATGCGGCAAGAGATTCAAACTAGCTGTGATCTATAACGGAATGGCAATATTGCAAGGCGGCTACAATCTGCTGACGGTCCAGTTCCGGATACAAAGCCTGAACATTTTCGATAGATCCGGTTTCAACCATCTGATCCAGTATGACCGTGACAGGTATTCTTGTCACAGCAATAACCGGCTTTTCGTTGCATGTTCGATAAGGTAGATGACGATGCAGGTGTCGAGATAAATCACGGATTCACTGCTCCCATGCTGTACGGAGGTCTTTGATATAACGTTCCATCTCTTCAGAAGTGTCGCCGCAGACCGCTGCCGGGGGCATGGAAAGCCAACTGTCCAGTCCGGTTGTGCCGCCACTGTGCGGGGGAATCGTCTGATCGCCGGTTTCCAAGAAAGTTACCAGCACACGAACCGGTTTTCCGACATGCACCGGCTCAAGCAAATGTACACCGCTTGCCGGGTCAAAGGTGGCTTCTACAGTTCTTAACATTGCAGCCTCCCTGTGTGTTTCCAGACTATTACAATGAAACTATATCAGATATTCGTGGCTGTGCAAAATCAATTCATTACACCTACAGAGTCTATCAGGCTTTGTCTTTTTTATCCTTAAAGCTGATGAAAATCAAAAGCAACCACCCCTAACCCCTCTAAATCTCCCCTTATCAAAGGGGAGACTTCAAGGCTTCCCCCTTAGTAACTTAGGCGGTTTGGAAGTGTAAAGGAAAGGAGCGCCGATGGATCTGTACCGTATTAACAGCATTACAGATGAAGATGACGTGCAGGCAATCCGGGTGCATAGTACCTGCATCATGGGCAAATGCCTCAGCATCTTCGATAGACATCGCAGCCCCTACTACATTGACCGCTATCTTCGCCGCCTGCTGGATGGCGATTCATACCTGAAGCTCGATATCATAGAGGATAATCTCAGGCCGATCATCAATAAGCGCTATTTTTCCTTCCCAGCCGAGGACGAAATGCTGCTTGAGGCGTTACAAGCGCGAGGCAGGAACTATTGATGAAAAGACTGAAGAAGTGGACAGCGATGATGAGTTGGATGATCCAGTCTTGGCCAATCATGATGGTTTGGGATTTAGTTTAACAAAGTAGCATTGTTTTCACTCAACAAGGCGCCTTGTTTTATAACAATTTGATATTACCGTTTTTTTTATGTATAAATCGTTTCATTATCATTTCACATGAGTGAGCATGGACATCGATCGGCAGCAAAAAACAGTGCTCGCCCGTCTGCTTGACGGCCCGGCGACTCCGACTGATCTCAAGCGCGAGCTTGGCGATATCAGCGCGGCAACCCTGTCACGCCTTATCGGGCGTCTTGGCAGCAAGGTCGTGGTGCTTGGGAAGGCCAGGTCGACCCGTTACGCCCGTCCCCGTGATATCCGTGGCATGGGCGACCGGTTCCCGGTCTACCGCATAGACAGTACCGGCAACTCGCACCAGACGGGTATGCTCCTCTCCCTGTGGGGTGGAAAGTTCTGGTGGGATAGCGGCGCGCTTTCCTCCCTCCACCCCGGTCTTCCCTGGTTTATTCAGGATATGCGCCCGGAGGGCTTCACCGGCAGGGCTTTCGCCCATCGGGCCTCCGGTGAGTTGAGGCTGCCGCTGCGGCTTTCCGACTGGAACGACGATGACGTCCTGTACGCCCTGGCCCGACGCGGCGAAGAGTGCATGGGCGATCTACTGGTGGGTGATGAATCCCTGGAGCGCTATCTGCGTCGGAAACCTACCGCTCCGCTCCGTGTGCCGGATGATTATACTGAATATGCCCGACGGGCAATGGAGGGAGACCCTGCCGGCTCGTCTGCCGGTGGAGAGCAACCCAAGTTCACCGCCTTGATCGAACGCAACGGTGAGCCGCTCCATGTACTGGTAAAGTTCTCACCGCAGCAGGCATCCGCTGAAGGGGTCCGCTGGTCCGACCTTCTGGTATGCGAGCAGATCGCCCTGGAAACTATCCGTGAAGCAGGAGTGCCGGCTGCCGCAAGCAGGCTGCATCAGGCGGGCGGGCGCACATTCCTCGATGTAGAACGCTTCGACCGTGCCGGGGTTGACGGACGACTGCCCATGCACTCACTAGGTGTGCTGGATGATGAGCACTTCGGCCGCCGCGACACCTGGGCGGCGATGGCGGGACGCCTTGAACAGGCAGGCATGCTTACCCGTGAGGATGCAGACTCCCTCAGGTGGCTGTCACTCTTCGGTGCCATGATCGCCAACACCGACCAGCACTTCGGCAATATTTCCCTTATCCCCCGTGATGAGCGTCGTGACAAGTTCGTGCTTGCGCCGGCCTACGACATGCTGCCGATGCTCTACCGACCCCGCGATGGTGAAGCCGCGTTCCCCGAATACATACCACCGGTGCCTCTGTATGGCACTGCTTCCTGCTACGGTAATGCGCTGCGCCACGCACTTATTTTCTGGGAGCGTGCCGGCAGCGATGGCAGAGTATCCGATGAATTCCGCCGCTGCTGTGTGAGGAACAGGGAACTGCTCGAAAAATCGGCCGATGCCGGTGGACGTGTCGTGCCGGGGTTCATTGCCTGTAAGTAATAAATATATATCGGAGGTTTAGTCTACCATGAAAATTTTCGGCAGAAATGACATTAAAACTACAGTGGCTGCGGAACCGGTCAGCGCAAGTGAAAGAAATAATGAGTCAGGGACGCAAGCGCCGGCTTTGCACCTGATGCAGGCGCTTTCAATGTTGCTGATGTACGCGGTTGTCGGCGGTGCGGTTGGATTTGCCCTGCGTGCCTTGCTTTACATGGCAGGCTTCAAACAGTGGATGTTCCTGCATATCCCATCGTTTGTTCCCTTGGGAGCAGTGCTTAAATCGCTCGATGGCGAATGGGGCGCTTTTCTGCTGATGATGCTCGCGTTTTTCGGGGCAATCTGTGGTGTCTCTTTAGCAATAACAAGAATGCTGGAGGGCTGACAATGGCTTCAGAGAACAAGGAGATGGGATGCGGAGGTCTGGTTTTTGCGTTGCTGGCCGGCGCCCTGCTCACTGGCGGCTGGATATCCATAAACGGCATGATACTTTTTGACAGGCTTCTCTTTACCGCTCTTCCGGATTCTCCGCTGCTGGCCTGGACAGTGGCAGGTGCAACCTTCGGCACTATTGCGGTATCGGGAAAAATGCTGAGAAGACATAACAAGCCCACTTTGTTCAATCTGTTCACTGTGCTGTTAGTAGTGGCGATTCTTGCACTGGCGGCAATCAACTGGCAGCGGACCGAAAGGTTCATGCCGACAACTGGCAAAAAGATAATCATCCCAAAGGGGTCATAATGAGTGGTCCGAAAGTTTCAGAGTATGAACTGCGCCTGAGAAGGCTCCGGCTGTTGAGATCACAGGCTCAAAACCTGGAAGGCTCACTACAGGAAAAGCTGGACCGGTTGGCGTCTTTAAACAGGGAATCCGCCTCTCAGATCAGGAACTCTCTTGGTTGCAGCGACTGGGAGGACGAAAGCGCGCTGCAGAGTTACCTGGAAAGTCTGAATCAGGCTTTCGAGGAAATAACTGATGCTGAGGCCCGCATCCAGCAGAATGCCGACCAATCATTCCGTTCTGCCATGTCGGGTATGGCAGAGTCGGAAGGCAGCATTGAAACAGCTTCAGAGATACTGGAAGAGATTGCCGAGATAACCCGGTTTGATATCACTGAAGCAAACGACCTGCTGGCATCTATCGGAGAAGTTCGTACACAGCAAGAGCAGGGCGTTGCAAATAAGCTTAATGCTGTAGTCTCTGGCACTGCATCAATGGATGCAATACTTCGTGCTGATGCCGAAAAGATCATAGCCGCACGCGACCAGGAGGAGGCCGGGGAGATAGCCAGAGAGGCGCTTGGCGAACTCGGATACGATGTCTCCGGGGAGTTCAGCACCCTGTTTGTCAAGGGGGGCATGGTTCATTTCCAGAAACCTGGCTGGAAGAATTATTACGTACGGATGCGTGTCAACCCGGACGAACACTATTTCAACCTCAACATGGTGCGTATCGGCGAACCTGACGAATCGCGAGAACAGAAGGTAAGTGATACCGGGATGGAGCATACCTGGTGCGGTGACTATAAACGACTGCTGGAAGAGTTTACCCGTCATGGCATCGCCAGCAGAAATACCAGGGCATTTGATCCTGGTGCGGTAGCAGTCCAGGCGGTTTCAGCGGATCAGATACCTTCTGCGGTAATGGAAGAAAAATCAAAGCGATCGGCCCGAACACAATCCAAGCTGCACACATACTGATATCACCAGGAGTATTCATGGAAACGCCAGATGTCATATCAGATGAACAGACTACAGCATACACGCCGCTCTGGCTTTCAGAGCTTACCCGCTTACTGCCGATACGCTCGCAGTTTGTGCTGTCAGGCAACATCCGGGACATATTCATTGTTAATAATACTCTGGTGCCGGTATTGGATGCTCTATGGGGAAGCCTGAAGGGTAAGGGGTATAAATTCCTTGCGGTGTATGACCGGAGCGACGGCCTTTCCATCCGTTATGCCGAACCCGAATCCCGTGATCAGACTGAGGCGTTGCTGGGTGGCGGCAAAGACGTGCCGCTGGACAAAATGCCGCAGATTATCCGCAGCATCGCCTCGTCACGGGAACTGCGGGGCGCTCTGGTTATGGACTATGCCTCCCGCCTGATGCAGAATGGCGAACCGTTCTCCGAACATGCCGCAACCCTTTTTGTCTCGTGCGAAAAAGCTGCCAACACGGCGGCGGCGGTTTTCATTAAGGAGATCGACAGGGTGCCGCTTTATAACCCGATCATCTGGCTGGTCAACCGTGACAACGACCTTCCATCATGGCTTACCCTGGACAGCGAACTGATCTCCTCCATAAACATACCCATCCCTGATTTTGACGGCAGACAGAAGGCGGCCCTGCAGATGATCTCTCAGTTCGCCGGAAATGCAGGGGCATTGCCGGAGGACAGGGACTGTTTTACCAGAGAATTTGCCACCCATACCGAAGGAATGACCTTGCGCGCCATGTTCTCGGTTGCCATGCTGGCAAGGGAGGGGCAGATTCATTTCAGGGATGTTGACGACGCTGTCAGGAATTACAAGGTAGGAAAATCTGACAGCCCCTGGAAGAAACCATCCCTGCGCGACAAGGTGCGGGGGGCATCCACTTCCATCTGCAACAGGGTCAAGGGGCAGGAGCGCGCCGTAACCAAGTCGCTGGATATCCTGATCCGCTCAATAATGGGGATGACCGGGGCCTTGTCGAAGTCAGCAAGCGGAAAACCGCGTGGAGTGCTGTTTTTTGCCGGTCCCACCGGTGTCGGCAAGACCGAACTGGCTAAGTCTATCACCGAAAATCTGTTCGGCGACGAGCGAGCTTATATCCGCTTTGACATGAGTGAGTTTTCCGAAGAACATTCCGCAGCCCGATTGATGGGCGCCCCTCCGGGTTATGTCGGCTACGAGGCAGGCGGAGAGCTGACCAGGGCTGTCCGGGCAAAACCGTTCAGCGTGATATTGTTCGACGAAATTGAGAAGGCCCATCCCCGCATCATGGACAAGTTCCTCCAGATACTCGAAGACGGGCGCCTCACAGACGGTCAGGGGCAGACGGTCTATTTTTCGGAATCGGTAATCATCTTTACATCAAACCTGGGTATTTACATCACCGCCCCGGACGGCAGCCGGGTGCAGAACGTCAATCCAGGCGATCCGTACGATACGGTGGAGAAAAATGTCCGCGAAGCGATCGGCAACCATTTCAAATTCGTTCTGAACCGTCCTGAAATCCTCAACCGCATCGGTGACAACGTGGTTGTATTCAATTTCATAATTCCTGAAGTGGCGGTAAAAATATTCGATGGCATGTTTGACAATGTGCTTGCAAAGGTAAAAGAGGAGCATGGCGTCACACTGCTGATACATCCCGAATTGCGTGGCAAAATCAGGGGAGCCGCTACTGCCGATCTCTCTAATGGTGGGCGCGGTATCGGCAACAGAATCGAGAGCCTGTTTGTCGAGCCTCTTGCAAGGGCATTGTTTGCTCACAAATTAGCCAGTGGCACATCTCTGGATATAACCCGCTGGGAAGCGACTCCAGCCGGGCACACTCTGGAGCTGAATTGATGATACGGGTCAACAAGGCACATTTCCCGGTTACGGCGCTTGGATACGGACGCCGTATTGGAATCTGGCTGCAGGGGTGCCCAATACACTGCGATGGGTGTATATCGGCAGACACCTGGGAGGACGACCCGGAGCGTGAGATTCCTCTGGATATGCTTCTTGACTGGTGCATGGATATTTCTGGCGGAGAACTGGACGGTGTGACCATTACCGGCGGAGAACCATTCCATCAACCGGAAGCCCTGCGTGCGCTTCTCGAAAAATTGCGCCGCTGGCGACTGGAGATCGGCATTACACTGGACATCCTCTGCTACAGCGGGTTTGATATGAATCATCTGGAACGCCGGTTTCCTGCAATCCTTACCCTTATTGATGCTGTCATACCTGGGCCATTCCTCGTTAACCGCCCCAATGGCGATTCACTGTTCGGCTCTGACAACCAGAGTGTTGTGATCCTTTCCGCCTTGGGTAAAGAGAGGTATGCCGGTGCATTATTCCTGGAAACGTGCAGGAAACAGATCCAGGCAAGCAGCGACAGCGAAGGATTGTGGCTGATAGGCATACCGGGGAGGGGAGATATGGATACATTCAGGTCAGGATGCACCGCCAGGGGGTTGGATATCAAGGAGGTCTCATGGAACAGGTAAAGAAATGCCCTACCTGCGGCACGGTGAATGCCGCATCTGAAGCATTCTGCAGCAAATGCGGCGGCATGATGGCATCGGTACCGCTGAGTTCAGAGGAAACCCAGGCTGCCTCACCCGAGCAGAAGCCTGACCAAAAAACCGAAGGGATTGTCTGCCCCGATCCGACTTGTAAATACCTCAACCCGCCTGGGCAGGAGCTTTGCATCATGTGCAACAGGTCTCTTGTTCCCGCTGCCGCAGCTGAGAAGGCAAAAGAGGATAAGCTGGAAAAGAAGGTTTCTGAACCACCACCCCAACCATCTTCGGTGCAGCCGCCAAAAAGCACAGCGGGAATCCCCTACAAAAC
>Ga0194037_1001275_pt1 | contig 18346 bp, 13 predicted proteins | sample JunL306m_MetaG_FD_148653 | JGI IMG/M metagenome (GOLD analysis project Ga0194037, IMG submission 148653) | Anoxic zone freshwater microbial communities from boreal shield lake in IISD Experimental Lakes Area, Ontario, Canada - Jun2016-L304-6m | ecosystem: Environmental > Aquatic > Freshwater >...
CACTTTAGGAATCACTTGTGCAACCATGTTGGAATTCTCAATTGCCGACTGGGGGGCAATCTTCAGCAATGAAGAACTTCATATGAGCGCAGGTATAGCGACTATTCCTTACATCCTCTTCGCGGTAGCAATGATTTTTGGACGTTTAACCGTTCACCGAATAACCAAATACATCGGATTAGGTGACTTGGTAAAGAAATGTGTCCTCATCGGAGGCATCGCTTTCATGGCTCTCATGTCGGTTGGAAAATTTTTATCTTCACACCACCCTTTGCTCGGATTTGTCGTTTTCCTGCTTGGTGTTTTTATCGGAGGGCTTGGTTGTTCGTTCTTAGCCCCGACCTTGCTCGACACAGCCAATCGTCGTTCGAAATTTCCAGGAACCGTAGTGCTTGGGCAAATCGGTGCCGTAAATACGGTTCTAATTTTTGTTACGAAGATGGTCATCGCTTGGACCGCGCAATTGACTTCAATTTCAGTAGCGTTGATCATTCCGTCGCTTGGGCTGATGGCGGTTGCATTTTCAACACGGGCAATTAAGGAAGTTAACTCCTAAATTTGTTGTAGCCACATAGTTGCAAGGGGTGGAACCCGCAGTGTCACACGGTTGGCGCTCGTTGCCTCAGAAATAATCACAGAGTTGACCATTCCTGAACCTCCGAAAATTGTTGCGTCAGTATTGATAACTTCTCGCCATTGACCTGACAGGGGCATAGGCAGTACGTATTTCTCATGTGGAGTCGGCGAGAAATTACTAATGCATACCAATGGCCGACCTAAATCGTCCCAACGCGCAAAAGCCAAAATATTGCTGGCAGCATCGGCCCCTACGAGCCAAGTGAAACCTTCAGGGGATGTATCTTTTTCCCAGAGAGCCGGTGTAGCCGCGTATTCGCAATTAAGTTTATTAATAACTTGAGCAATTGATTTATGTTCGTCATATTGGGTGAGGTCCCATTGCAAGCCTTGGTCATCACTCCACTCTTCGTTCTGCGCGAATTCACAACCCATAAAAAGTAGCTTTTTTCCTGGATGCGCCCACATGTATCCATAAAGCGCGCGCAATGTAGCCAGTTTCTGCCAACGATCACCCGGAAACTTGTTAACGAGCGCGCCTTTGCCGTGGACTACCTCATCATGAGAGATCGGTAAAACGTAATTTTCACTCCAGGCATATAAAATTGAGAAGGTGATTTCATTGTGATGATGCACTCGGTGAATGGGATCTCGTTGCAAGTAGGAAAGGGTGTCGTGCATCCACCCCATATTCCATTTAAATCCAAACCCAAGCCCGTCCGAATCTGTTCCGCGAGTAACACCTGACCATGCAGTTGATTCTTCGGCAATCATCATGATTCCTGGGTGGGTGCGATAGGCGGTGGCTGTAGCTTCTTTAAGAAGCTGGACCGCTTCAAGATTCTCACGGCCACCATTTTTATTGGGGAGCCATTCGCCATTCTTACGTGAATAGTCCAAGTAAAGCATGGAGGCAACAGCATCTACCCTCAAACCGTCAATATGAAACTCCGTGAGCCAATATAAAGCGCTGGCAACTAGAAAGTTGCGCACTTCATTACGACCGAAATTGAAGATGAGCGTTCCCCAGTCAGGGTGTTCACCAAGGCGCGGATCTGCATGCTCAAAGAGTGCAGTACCGTCAAACTTAGCTAGCGCCCACTCGTCTTTCGGAAAGTGAGCAGGGACCCAATCAAGAATTACTCCGATGTTCGCTTTGTGCAATTGGTTGATAAGAAATCTAAATTCATCGGGAGTGCCAAAGCGGGATGTGGGAGCAAAGAATGATGTGACTTGATATCCCCACGAAGGACCGTATGGGTGCTCCATAACGGGAAGGAATTCAACATGAGTGAATCCATGCTCCTTGATGTAGGCAACTAGCTCTGTTGCTAATTGAATATATGTGAGACCTATTCGCCAAGATCCAAGGTGTACTTCATATGTTGAGACGGGGCTCTTCCACGATTCAAATTTTGCGCGATGATCGAGCCACAAGTTGTCACTCCATTGGAAAACTGATTCGTTTACGACCGACGCAGTAAGGGGCGGAATTTCGGTCTCACGTGCGAGCGGATCTGCGTGATCAACCCATCGACCATCGCCTTGATGTATGGCGAATTTGTATCGTTCGCCACCTGCGATGTCGGGCATAAATATTTCCCATATACCGCTGTTGCCGATCCGAACCATTTTATGTGTTGCACGATCCCAGAAATTAAAATCACAGATAAGGCTCACGTCTTGTGCATTAGGTGCCCATACTGCAAAAGACGTTCCGAGAGGTTCTCCATTTTCATCACGTAAAACATGCGCCCCGAGTGCATTCCAAAGTTTCTCGTGACGACCCTCACCAATCAGAAATAGGTCAAGTTCGCCTAACGTGGAATGCGGATTCAGGAAAGTCATGAAGGTAATTTCACATGAGCAATATGTGCAACCTTGCCTGAAGGTCGTGAAGGGTCTAGTCGAATAAAGGTGTGCGCCGACCAGGAAAATATAGAACCATCAAGCAGATCTGTTGCAGTGAATGCATCCTCGGCAATGCCTAGTGCTCCCATATCCCAATGAATAGTCGCTTCTTGGGCGTACGTTGGATCTAAGTTCACAATGACGAGAATTAGGTCAGAGCCACTTTTCTTTGAATAGGCGATGATTGCATCAGATCCGGTGCTATGAAAAACCAAATTTCGAAGGCGCTGGAGCGCCAGATGATCGCGTCGAATCTGATTGAGTTGCGCGATAAAAGGAGCAAGAGTGATGCCCTTCTTTGCGGCGCCCTCCCAATCACGGATGCGAATCTGGTACTTCTCCGAATCGGCGTATTCTTCGCCACCTTCGTGTAGCGCGCGGCTTTCATAGAGTTCATATCCTGCATACATTCCCCACGATGGAGAAAGAGTAGATGCAAGGACTGCACGCAGAGCAAACATCGCAGGATTTCCACTTTGCAGATGAAGGGGCAAGATGTCGGGAGTATTTACCCAGAAATTTGGGCGAAAGAATGCACTGGTTTCGCGGGCAACTTCATTTCCGTACGAAACGAGTTCCTGCTTACTGGTGCGCCACGTGAAATATGTATAGGACTGGTGAAATCCCGCTTTGCCAAGGGCGTGCATCATTGCAGGTTTAGTAAAAGCCTCCGCAAGAAAGATTACGTTGGGAGATTCCTGATACATAATCGCCAGGATGTCTTGCCAAAAATGGACAGGTTTGGTGTGTGGATTATCGACACGAAAAAGCGTGACACCCTTGCTCACCCAGAGCCGAATGATTCTAAGAACTTCGTTGAGCAACCCTTGATAATCATTATCAAAATTCAATGGATAGATATCTTGATATTTCTTTGGAGGATTCTCTGCGTAGGCAATAGACCCATCTGCTCTTTTGCTAAACCACTCCTCATGCGTTTCTACCCATGGATGGTTGGGCGAAGTCTGCAAGGCTAAATCCAAGGCAACTTCTAGCCCGTTCTTCTTTGCCGCGACCACAAAACTTTCAAAATCAGCCATCGTGCCAAGTTCTGGGTTGATTGCATCATGTCCGCCCGCACTACTACCAATAGCCCATGGAACTCCAGGGTCAGAAGCGGTGGCCGTCAAGGAATTATTTGGCCCCTTGCGATAATCCATTCCGATCGGATGCACGGGCGGTAAGTACAAAACATCAAAACCCATTGCGGCAACATCCGGTAAACGCTTAGCAGCTGTGGCAAAAGTTCCAGCGGATTTTACAGTGGCGCCTTCACTGCGAGGAAAGAATTCATACCAAGCACCGACGAGTGCCCTTTCGCGATCAGATCGCAGCGGGAATCGTTCAGATTCGGTAAGAAGTTTACGCTCTGGCGTTAGGTCGAAGGCTTCAATAGAGAACGTGAAATCACCTGCGCAGGCGGCGGTAAGTACACCCTCAAAGCGATCGGTACCTGGCCACACTTCCTTCATCTTCACACGCTGAATCTCTTTGCCAGAGTGATCGCGCAATAGTGCTTCAGCACCAAAAGGGTCGTGCCCTTCACGAATTACGGTGGCAGAGACAGTTATTTCTTCATTAGGGATTGCTTTGACAGGAACAAATTCTCCCCCAAAATAAACGCTGGGGGAGACATCTGTGATTGGAATCCGACCGATCAACCCGAGCCCTCTGTGTTGCCTGGATCGGCAGCGGAAATGTCGAAGATTTGATAGCGATCGATTGCAGCCTGTACAACGCTTTGTTTTATTTCCCCACTCTTTGCCAGTTGTGTAAGAACTGCAATGGCAATGGATTCTGCATCCACTTTAAAGTGACGACGTAGTGCTCCGCGAGTATCTGACAGACCAAATCCATCTGTACCCAAAGACAAGAATGGCTGTTGTACCCAAGGCGCAACTTGATCTTGTACTGCGCGCATGAAGTCGCTTACAGCCACAACTGGACCTTTAGCGCCAGCGAGCTTTTTCGTGATGTATGCCTGGTATTGATCATCAGGATGCAAAAGATTGTGACGGTTAACGCGCAGTCCATCCCGGCGCAATTCATTCCACGAGGTAACCGACCAGACGGAAGCAGAAACACCCCAGTCCTCTTCAAGCAATCGCTGCGCTTTCAACGCCCAATTAACTCCAACACCAGAGGCCAAGATTTGTGCTGGCTTTTTTGCACGTCCTTGTGCAGGTGAATAGCAGTAGATACCACGCAACAATCCCTCGACATCCAGGTTTTCTGGCTCGGCAGGTTGGGCGTATGGCTCGTTATAAACGGTGAGGTAGTAATAAATGTTCTCGCTGTTTTCACCATACATGCGGCGCAGTCCATCTTTAACGATATGACCGAGCTCAAATCCAAATGCAGGATCATAAGCAACTACCGCAGGGTTGGTTGAAGCCAACAAGTGCGAATGACCATCTTCGTGTTGAAGACCTTCACCATTGAGAGTTGTTCGGCCCGCTGTTGCACCCAGAACAAACCCGCGAGTGAGCTGATCACTCGCTGCCCAGAATGCATCACCAGTTCGCTGGAAGCCAAACATGGAGTAGAAGATATAAATAGGAATCATTGGTTCATCGTGCGTGGAGTATGAGGTTCCCACCGCGGTAAATGAAGCAACAGACCCAGCCTCATTAATACCTTCATGCAAGATGACGCCAGAAGTGGATTCCTTATACGAAAGCATAAGTTCACGATCGACGGATGTGTAGGTCTGACCCTTTGATGAATAGATCTTCAGACTTGGAAAGAGTGAATCCATGCCAAATGTGCGAGCCTCATCAGGAATGATGGGAACAAATCGTGATCCGATGGCTGGATCTTTGATCAAGTCCTTCAGCATTCGAACGAAGGCCATCGTTGTCGCAATTTCTTGCTTTCCGGATCCGCGTTTTACGGATTCATACACTGACTCATCCGGAGCCGGCAAAGGCTTGGAAATTACCCGCCTGCGAGGGATGGATCCGCCAAGTGCTTGACGACGTTCCATAAGGTACTTAGCTTCTTCTGAATCATCTGCTGGACGGAAATAAGGAGGCAATTTCGCATCGAGTTTGTCATCGGCGATAGGAATTCCCAAACGATCGCGGAAGGTAACGATGTCCTCAAGAGTCATCTTCTTCATTTGATGTGTCGAGTTACGGCCTTCAAATGTTGATCCGAGTGTCCAGCCCTTAATAGTTTTGGCAAGGATCACCGTTGGGCGGCCCGTATGTTTAGTAGCCGCGCTATATGCGGCATAGAGCTTGCGATAGTCATGCCCACCGCGCTTGAGACCCCAAATCTGGTCATCGCTCCACTGAGAAACCATTGCAGCCGTACGTGGATCGCGGCCAAAGAAGTTATCTCGCACGTACGCGCCGTTTTCGGCTTTGAATGTTTGGTAATCGCCATCGGGAGTTTGGTTCATCAAGTTAACGAGGGCGCCTTCACGATCTTGTGCCAGTAGTGGATCCCATTCACGGCCCCACACCACTTTGAGAACGTTCCAGCCCGCGCCGCCGAAAATGGATTCCAATTCCTGAATGATTTTGCCATTACCGCGAACAGGGCCATCAAGGCGCTGCAAGTTGCAGTTAATAACAAATGTGAGGTTATCTAAACCTTCACGTGCGGCAAGACTTATTGCACCAACACTCTCTGGTTCATCCATTTCGCCATCGCCAAGAAATGCCCAGACGCGTTGATCGCTCGTATCTTTGATGCTGCGATTGTGAAGGTAGCGATTGAAGCGAGCTTGATAAATAGCGTTAAGTGGACCAAGTCCCATGGAAACCGTAGGGAACTGCCAAAACTCTGGCATAAGGCGTGGGTGGGGATACGAAGAAAGCCCACCACCTTCATGGGAAATTTCTTGGCGGAAACCATCGAGTTGATGTTCGTTTAGGCGGCCTTCCATAAATGCACGTGCGTACATTCCTGGGCTTGCATGGCCTTGGAAATAAATCTGATCTCCGCCACCGGGGTGATCTTGACCGCGGAAGAAGTGGTTGAAACCCACTTCGTAGAGCGAGGCAGAAGATGCGTACGAGGAAATATGTCCACCGACTCCAACACCAGGGCGTTGCGCACGATGTACCAACATCGCGGCATTCCATCGCATGTACGCGCGGATTCGGCGTTCAATTGCTTCATCGCCAGGAAATTCAGGTTCCTGTTCTGGCGGAATAGAGTTGATGTAATCGGTAGTACGAAGATAAGGCAGATCAACATTGCGCTCGCGTGCTCGCTTGAGCAGACTCAACATTAGGTAGCGGGCACGTACAGGACCGGCATTCTTAAGAACGGCATCAAAGGATTCGTGCCACTCCGAACTCTCCTGAGGATCGGTGTCCACGAGTTGGTCAATGATTTGATCGGGCGTCTTAAACGTTTCGCTCATTGGCGTATCCTCTCGCGTTAAGCCCTGTTCCGTCACATTCAGATGCCTTCTTTACGCCTAGGCCCCCAAAATTGCCATCAAAAAGGCTTGCATAAGGCCCCAGATTTGGGTGGACTTAGACATCTAGATAGATGGGTTTTCGAGAGAAGGAGCAGAGTTTGTGATAACCCCAACGGGGTCGATGGCAACACGGATGGGCTTTAAAACTGGAGACCTGATTCTTGAGGTTGGTTTTCGCGATGACTGCGATCGCGCGTTACGAGAAGAATGTATCTCCGAAACCGGTAATCAACTCCTCGATGGTGATGTGCAAGAAGTTGTAGATGGCGTGATTATTTGGTGGAGAGAAGATGATGGCGATCTTGTCGATGAATTAGTTGATGCCCTGACCTATCTTTCTGATACCGGTCCCATTTGGGTACTCACTCCTAAAGTTGGCCGCAAAGGTCACGTCCATCCAAGTGATATTCAGGATTCGGCTCCGACGGCAGGTTTAAGTCAAACATCGACGTTATCTGTGGCTCCAGATTGGACCGCAACGCGATTAGTGGCGAGAAAGTCGGCTAAGAGATAGATTTCGCCCCATGTCATTAACTATTGGATCACCAGCCCCGCACTTTGAACTCTCAGACCAACACGGTGTGAACTTTTCATCGTCTGCGCTCAAGGGCGAAAAGAACCTCGTTGTTCTCTTCTACCCTTTCGCATTTACAGGCACGTGCACCGGAGAGCTTTGCGAAATACGTGATGATCTAAATACCTTTCAAAATGATGATGTTCAACTTGTTGCAATCTCCTGCGACTCCAAGTTTTCACAGCGGGTATTCTCCGAGCAACAGGGTTATCAATTTCCTGTTCTCGCAGATTTCTGGCCACATGGGGCAGTTGCCAAGTCATTTGATGTTTTTGATGAGACACGAGGATGCGCGGTACGTGGGACTTTCGTCATCGACAAAGAGGGCATTTTGCGCTGGCAGATCGTGAACGGCATCGGAGATGCTCGCAATATTGGTGATTACAAGACGGCGCTCGCTGCCCTTTAAGCGTGCAATTCGTTCTATCTCGCGCTTTCCACTAGAATTCGCGAGCCTAGTTTCACTACTAGGGTGCTTAGCTCAGTGGTAGAGCGCCTCGTTTACACCGAGGATGTCGGGGGTTCGAAACCCTCAGCGCCCACAAACATCGATACGAAGGGGTGTGAAGCAATATGAAAGCCACCCCTAGTGATCAACTACAAATCCTTGATGTGCAAGTAATGGATTTTCATGTAGCAACCCTCAAAAACAAGGCAGCAGCACTTCCAGAAATCGCAGAATTGCTCGCAACAACGCAACGTCTTCAAGTCGTGCGTGACCTTTGCATTGCGGCCCAAACTCAGATCAGTGATATCAAACGTGAGCTCTCCCGCTCAGAGGGCGATGTGGAGCAAGTAGTTGCCAGACTGGCGCGCGATGAGAAGCGCCTGAATGATGGTTCAACTGCAGCTAAAGACCTTGAACACTTGCAACATGAAGTAACCACATTGGCCGCGCGCCGCGCAGAGCTTGAAGAAATAGAACTTGAAATCATGATGCGCATCGACTCGGTAAAAGATCGCCTCGAGGAATTACGAGGCGAGGAAAGCGTTCTAGTTGAGCAAGCTGCAGAGATCCAATCGCGCAAAGATGCCGCCCTCGCCATTATCGATGCTGATATCGCCTCAACAACTGCTGAACGACTCGCTACAGTGCAAGGTATTGATGGTGCACTTGTTGATCTTTACGAGAAAATCCGCAGCAATGGTGGAAATGGCGCAGCTGCATTACGTGGTGGAACTTGTGAAGGTTGCCATTTGCCAGTGAACAGCGTTGAAATTGGAAGAATTAAGGCGGCTCCTTCGGATGAAGTTGTTCGATGCGAAGAGTGCCGCTGCATCTTGGTGCGCGGGGCGCATTAGTGGCTCGTCATTTTCTACTCACCGCTGATGGTGGATCTCGCGGTAATCCCGGACCTGCTGGTTACGGTGCAGTTGTTCACGAAGGCCACGTAGTCGTTGCCGAGCTTTATGATTTTCTTGGTATTGCAACAAATAACGTGGCGGAATACAGCGGCCTCGTCGCGGGCTTAGTGGCAATTAATGCGTTAGATCCACTTGCAGAAGTTGATGTTCGCATGGATAGCAAACTCGTTGTTGAACAAATGTCAGGGCGCTGGCAGATCAAGCATGCCGGAATGAAAGAGTTGGCCCAAAAGGCACGAGAAGCGCATTCTCCTGCCTTAGTTACCTACTCATGGATTCCTCGTGAGGAGAATGCACACGCGGATCGTTTAGCAAATAAAGCCATGGATGAACTCGGGGGCTTTGTTCCCCGACAACTCAATCTACTTACTGAACGCCTGCGTATGGATGAAGTGCCGACAACTATCTATTTCATCAGACATGGTGAAACAATTTTGACTGCAGATCGTAAGTTTTCTGGAAGTCGCGCTAATGATCCTGCGCTAATAGCTGCTGGTTTAGCCAACGCAAAACTTGTTGCCCAAGAAATTGCCACACTTAAGCCAGAGATTCTGTTGGCATCACCTTTGCAGAGAACGACTCAAACTGCCAAGGAAATTGCCACGCTGACTGACCTTCCGATTGTTTTCGATGAGTCGTGGCTGGAATGTGATTTTGGTATTTGGGATGGCATGTCCATCGATGAAGTAAAGGAGAAATATCCCAAGGAGTATCAGGCCTGGGTCTCATCATCGGCTTACGCTCCGCCGGGCGGGGAATCATACGATGCCCTGGGATGGCGAGTAGATGAAGCCATCGACAAGTTGGTTGCCACCTATCCCGGCAAGCGCGTTGCAGTGGTTGCGCACAATGGCGTCATTAAGCAAGCAATTCGATTGGCAACCGGTGGGTCGCCTTCCAGTATTTTCCATATCGACGTGTCGCCGTGTTCGATCTCAACGATCACGATTTGGCCAAGCGATGGACTACGAGCCTTGCGTAGCGCAAATGAAATGGGTCACCTTCGCTAGTAGCTAGTTTGCTTTGCTCACCGTTGACATATTGAAGTTTTCAAAGAGAACAGGTGGCATTGCAACCCGATCCATATCATCAGCCCATTCTCGAGGCTGAGTGATCTGCGTGGCTCCCACCTTCTTCATTCGTGAGAGCAAGTCAACGGGTGATTCATTCCATCGGAAATTATTAACCGCGCCGATGACTTCGCCATCTATCACCCGATAAACACCATCACGAGTGAGCCCAGTAAGTAGCAAAGTGCTGGGGTCCACTTGGCGTATGTACCAAAGAGTGGTCAAAAGTAAGCCATCTTTGACTCCAGCTACAAGATCTTCGAGGGTGCCAGAGGCGCCAGGTACTTCCATGATTAAGTTATCGCCCATAGGCGTAAAGGAAAGACCAGTATCGCGCGCTGATGCACGGGTCTGAGCCAGCGCAGTAAGTGAGCCATCTGTAAGCCAGTTAGTGCGAGTTTGTGCAAGGCCATTATCGAAAACTGAACTCATGGGTCCACTAGCGGTTGCCGCAATAAATGGAATGGACTCAAGCCCTTTATAGGAAGCATCTGAAAACATATTCGCAGCGTGGTTAGAAAGTTTTTCTCCGATGCGTGTTTTAGCGCCATCTTTGCCAGAGAAAACAGATTGACCTTCGTAAGCATCGCGCGCGGCTGAACTCCAGAACATGTAGGTCAAGAGGTCGCTGACGGATCCTGCTGGTGCAATGGTGTCATAACGTCCCGCAGGGATCTCAATCTTCTTTGCCTGCCACTGCAAGCGTTTGCGAATGATGGCATCTACATCGGGAATGGAGACATTGGAGAAGTCGCGTGTTGGCACACCCTCCCACGTAGAGCGTGATCGCTCGTGAGATTTTCCTGTCATCTCAAGGCGGCCTACAGGCTGATCCCAACGAAGTCGTAATCCGCCTTTTGATCCGACCCATGTAGAAATATGTGAGTGCTCGGCATACCCAAAGAGTTCGATTGCATCAGCGTTGGAGCGCGTAAACATATCTCCAAGGGCTGGTGCAATTTTTGCAAAGGCATCAGGTCCCGTTGCAACGTGGGCCTGACTCCATGAACCTACAGAAATATTCTTGGCCAACTCTGAAGCATCTGCTGCAACACCAGCGCCTAGGGCGGCAATGCGAGCTTCCTTAACGACTGATTCAATTTCGTGTGCAGCGACATCAGTGCGTGAAACCCCACCAGATGCGATGCCGCCCTCAATTTCTACAAAAGCAATGACAGTCACTGATCGCTCGGCGATAACCCCATTGGTGGTGAGAGTGCTATTTGCCCACCGCAAGTTGGCTTGAGTCTTTTCATGAACGATAACAATGCAATCGAGGTAATCTGCTGCCGCGCTAATGCGCTCAACTAATTCTTGTGGGGAGATCATGCTCCAGCCTCCGCAACTGTATTGAGAACGTTGATTTGAGAAAAGACCGCCGCGGGTGATCCATGGCTAACAGCTGCGACTTGGCTAGGTTGTCCCTTGCCACAATTGAAGGCTCCACTAAGTACATAGGTAGAAGGGCCACCAACTGTGCGCATCGCGCCCCAGAAATCTGTCGTAGTTGCTTGGTAGGCAACGTCTTTGAGCTGACCGACAAGCTTGCCATTCTTAATGCGATGGAACTGTTGACCCGTAAATTGAAAGTTGTAGCGCTGCATATCGATAGACCAGGAGTTATCGCCCTTAATCAAAATACCATCTTCAACATCGGCAATGAGTCCTGCCATATCTGGACCTTTGGGATCCGCTTGAAGAGAAACATTGGGCATGCGTTGGATAGGCACATGGGCAGGGGAGTCAGCAAAGGCGCATCCGTTACTTCGATCCCGACCAACGCGAGCAGAGATTCTACGATCGAGTTGATACCCGACGAGAGTGCCATCTTTAATGATGTCCCATTGCTGAGCCTCGACTCCTTCATCATCAAACCCCACAGTACTTAAACCATGTGGGGTCAGACGATCACCTTTGACATTCATAAGCGGTGAACCATATTTCAATGTATTGAGATTATTTGGCGTAGCAAAGGATGTACCTGCGTAATTGGCTTCGTATCCAATGGCGCGATCTAATTCAGTTGCGTGCCCAATAGATTCATGAATGGTTAGCCACAAATTGCTTGGGTCAATGAGCAGATCATATTTCCCAGGCACAACACTTGGTGCCGCTACTTTTTCCGCTAACAACGTTGGAAGCTCTGCAATCTCGGCGCCCCAGTTGTAGGTGGCATCATCCATCCACTCCCAACCAAAACCTGCCGGTTGTGCCAGAGTGCGCATGGATTCAAAGCCATGATCCCCGACACTTACGGCATCTATTTGAGTTTGAATCCGAACTCGCTGTTGTGTTGTGGAGGTTCCGTATGAGTCAGCATAATATTTCTGTTCTTTGACATACATAGTGTGCGCACTCACGTGACTCACTGCCCTGGTTGAAAGTAATTTGCTACTGAGATCAGCTAACCGTGCAATCTTGGCTTCATCACTCACCGAAAACGGATCAATTTCGTATTCCGATACCCAGGTGCGATTGGCATATATCGGTTCACTTGCCAAAGAAACTTCTTCAGTTGAGAGTGGCTTGCTTGTTTTAGCCATAGCCACTGCGGTAATTGCTAGTTTCTTGGCCATCTCGGGAGAAATTTCTGGCGATGAGGCAAAGCTCCATGTTCCATCTACGATCACCCGCACGCCCACACCTGTGACCGTGTCATCGGATTGTGTTTCAGGACGCGCGTCTCTCAATTGCAGATAACCCGTTCGTACGCGTTCGATGCGGACATCAACATGGGATGCACCAGCACTTTTAGCTGTGTTTATAGCTGCATCGGCGGTCGTTGTTAGTGCTAGGGCAAGGAAATCAGCATCTACCGCACGAGAATTGGTCAAAGACATAGATGAAGTGTGGGTGAAAGGCAAGGTATTCTCAACTCATGAGCGATTCTTCTTTTTCTACCCGAGTCCTGCACGCAGCGACGGGATCCACGAAAAGCGCGCTGGGATGGGGCCAGGAAGCGGCTATCCGAATGCTCCATAACAACCTGGACCCTGCAGTGGCCGAGCATCCAGAGAAGCTTGTGGTCTACGGCGGCACAGGCAAGGCCGCGCGTGATTGGCCATCCTTTGATGCCATCGTGCGCACACTCACGAAACTTAAAGACGATGAAACTCTTTTGGTGCAATCAGGCAAGCCTGTGGGAGTTTTTCAAACTCACGAATGGGCACCGCGCGTATTGATCGCGAACTCCAACCTTGTTGGGGATTGGGCAAACTGGCCAGAGTTTCGGCGGTTAGAACATATGGGCCTAACAATGTATGGACAGATGACTGCAGGTTCTTGGATCTACATAGGTACGCAAGGAATCCTGCAAGGAACCTATGAAACTTTCGCAGCAATTGCGCATAAGCGCTTTAACGGAACTCTTCAGGGAACACTCACGCTGACTGCTGGATGCGGAGGCATGGGTGGAGCCCAACCTCTTGCAGTCACCATGAATGGCGGAGTCTGCTTGATTGTTGACGTTGATAAATCCCGTTTGGAAAAGCGCATCGAATCTCGATACCTCGATGAGATTGCAGATGATCTTAATGATGCGATAGACCGTGTTCGTACCGCTAAATCCAAAGGAGTACCACTCTCTGTTGGGCTAGTAGGAAATGCCGCCGTTCTATTTCCACAATTGCTCATGATGGATATCGGAATCGATATCGTTACCGATCAAACATCGGCACACGATCCACTTTCTTATATTCCGATCGGTGTCGATATCAACGATGCTGCTAGACAAGCTAAAGATGACCCCGAAGATTTCACCAAGCGCTCTCGCGAATCTATGGCTAAGCATGTAGAAGCAATGGTTGGCTTTTTAGATATTGGCGCAGAAGTTTTTGATTACGGTAATTCAATCCGCGATGAAGCCCGTCAAGGTGGGTACTCGCGCGCCTTCGCATTTCCCGGATTTGTTCCCGCATATATTCGCCCACTCTTTTGCGAAGGCAAAGGTCCCTTTAGATGGGTTGCGCTCTCTGGTGATCCCAAAGATATATATCGCACCGACAAGGCTGTTCTGGATTTGTTCCCAGAAAACGAAGGACTTCATCGCTGGATCACCATGGCGCAAGAAAAAGTTGCTTTCCAAGGTTTACCAGCCCGCATTTGTTGGCTGGGCTATGGTGAACGCGATAAAGCAGGTTTAGCTTTTAACGATCTTGTAGCGCGCGGAGAAGTATCTGCCCCGATCGTGATTGGACGCGACCACTTAGATTGCGGTTCTGTAGCCTCGCCTTATCGCGAAACCGAGTCAATGATGGATGGTTCAGATGCCATTGCAGACTGGCCACTACTCAACGCCATGGTCAATATTTCATCGGGCGCATCATGGGTTTCAATTCACCATGGTGGCGGCGTCGGTATTGGCCGCTCTATGCACGCAGGTCAGGTCTCTGTCGCCGATGGAACGAAATTGGCAGCACAAAAGCTAGAGCGCGTACTAACCAATGACCCTGGCATGGGTGTCATCCGCCATGCCGATGCGGGTTATGACGGAGCGCTTACGACCGCGCGCGAAAAGCATGTGCACTTGCCAATGTTAGATACCGAATAGAAATGTCTGGCACCCTTGTCGATAACATCGGCTTGCTTGTTACGAATGATCTTTCAGTGGATGGTTCACCGCTGGGGATTATCGAAAACGCAGCCTTTATTATCGAGGATGAAATCATCACCTGGGTCGGCACGGCAGGAGAGGTATCTAGCAAGGACTTGGGCAATACCGTTGATGCGCACGGACGTTGCGTCATCCCAGGTTTTGTCGACAGTCATACGCATTTAGTTTTTGCAGGGGATCGAAGCGGCGAATTTCGCGCCCGCATGCAAGGTGAACCATATGCTGCAGGCGGAATTAATTACACCGTTGAACTCACGCGCGCAGCCAGCAATGGAGATCTCCTTGCCAGTGCTCGCAAGCTATTTGCCGAAGCAACTGCCTCGGGAACAACGACCATGGAAACAAAATCGGGTTACGGGTTGACCGTTGATGATGAAGCACGAAGCCTTGCAGTGGCCAAACAATTAACAGATGAGACAACATTTCTTGGCGCTCACATTGTTCCTAAAGAATTCAAAGATTCACCAGAGGATTACGTAGACCTAGTTTGCGGGCCGATGTTGGATGCTGCGCTTCCAAATTCAAAATGGATCGATGTTTTTTGTGACAAGGGCGCATTTACACCAGAGCAAGCTCGCAAGATATTGCAGGCAGGTATGGCTAAAGGCCTCCTTCCTAGATTGCATGCCAATCAACTTCAACCAGGTGAGGGAGTGCAGTTGGGTGTTGAGTTAGGTGCGGCATCAGTGGATCACGTAAGTCACTTATCCGATGCTGACATTGCGGCACTTTCACATTCCGACACAGTGGCCACACTCTTGCCGGGTGCGGAATTCTCGACCCGATCTACTTACCCCGATGCCCGCAGGCTCTTTGAAGCAGGTGTCACGGTCGCTCTGGCCTCGGACTGCAATCCAGGAAGTTCATACACAACGAGCATGCCCTTCGTTATCGCAATAGCAGTGCGGGATATGTATTTCTCGCCAGAACAAGCTCTCTGGTCTGCTACAAAAGGTGGCGCCCGGGCACTTCGTCGCACTGATGTTGGCCATCTAGGTAAGGGTGCCAGCGCAGATTTCTCCCTCTTGGGAACGCACACATATATGCACCTGGCTTATCGCCCCGGTGTCCAATTAATAGATGAGGTATGGCGCCATGGTGTCCGAGTCAAATAAAACCGTAAACCTAGGAATCAGCGGAGTCACCTTTGATGATGTCATCAACGTTGCACGTCACGGCGCCAAAGTTGTCATCACGCCCGAAGCCATCGCTGCTATCGCTAAGACTCGTACATATATTGACGAATACGCCGCCGGTGGAGTTCCTGTCTACGGTGTGTCTACAGGATTTGGTGCGTTAGCTAATCGCCACATTGATGTTAAAGATCGCACACAACTTCAGAAGTCACTTATTCGTTCGCACGCCGCTGGCGTCGGGCCAGCAGTCGAACGCGAAGTAGTTCGCGCCCTGATGTTCCTGCGTCTTCGCACCATGACATCAGGACGTACCGGTGTTCGCGTTGCTGTTGCGCAAATCTATGCAGATTTCCTCAACGCAGGAATTACACCTCTAGTGCCAGAATTTGGATCACTCGGCTGCAGCGGCGATCTTGCGCCCCTTTCTCATTGCGCTCTTGCGATGATGGGTGAGGGCGTTGTTCATGATTCTTCCGGTAAGGAAATGCCTTCACTAGACGCCATGAAGCCAGCAGGTATCACGCCGATCGAACTAGAAGCTAAAGAAGGTCTTGCGCTAATTAACGGAACCGACGGAATGCTCGGCATGTTGATCATGGCGTGTGCTGACCTGTATGAACTGTGTACCGTTGCCGATATCACCGCAGCAATGAGTATTGAAGGGTTACTAGGAACCGATCGTGTCTTCGCACCCGACCTGCACGCACCGCTTCGCCCTCAGGTTGGACAAGCGATAAGCGCCTCCAATATTTACGCCATGTTGCGCGGTTCCGGAATTGTTGCTTCACATCTTGAAAATGATTCGCGTGTTCAAGATGCCTATTCCCTTCGCTGTGCACCACAAGTTGCCGGAGCTGTCCGCGATACGGTTGATTACGCATCTACGATTGCCGCTCGGGAGTTGCAAAGCACTATTGATAATCCTGTTGTTTTGCCCGATGGCCGCGTGGAATCCAACGGTAACTTTCATGGGGCACCCGTTGCCTATGTGCTGGATTTCCTTGCTATAGCTGCGGCTGATCTGGGTTCAATTTCCGAACGTCGAACCGACCGCATGCTGGATCAACACAGGTCCTCGGGTCTTCCACCATTTCTTGCGCATGATCCAGGCGTTGACTCTGGCCTGATGATCGCCCAATACACGCAAGCCGGGCTTGTCAGCGAAAACAAACGACTCGCATCACCCGCCAGCGTTGATTCCATTCCAAGTTCTGCGATGCAAGAAGATCACGTCTCCATGGGATGGAGCGCGGCGCGCAAGTTACGAAAGGTTGTAGAAAATCTTTCACGCATTCTGGCGATTGAACTTGTGACATCCGCGCGCGCTATTGAGTTCCGTAAGGAATTCACTCCAGCTCCAGCAACGGCGCGTGTGGTTGCAGAACTTCGTAAAGTTGTTGCAGGAGTGGGCCCCGATCGTTTTCTATCGCCAGAACTTGAAGCGGCAGTCACCCTGGTTCAATCAGGAAAAGTCGTAGTGGCAGCTAAAGCAGTTGTGAAAGAGCTTCGTTAATTCTTTCGCGAAGCAACACCGCATGCAGCTTCAAGAACTAACAACGCCGCTAATCTAATTGTGCGTTGATCTGGCGTATCCAGCGCTGCATCTATTTCGGTGATATCAATTGCTCGTACTCTTGCATCGGTGCCAGCCAAGAAGGCAGCCTGACGCAATTCATCGGCGCTGATTCCACCAGGCACCGATGCAGGACAAGCTGGAACCACAGCACGATCACACACATCCACATCAAGGTCTACGTAGATTTCACGCCCACCAGCGCCAGCAATCTCCAAAGCTTCTGCCATGACATCGGAAATCGGGCGCTTACGTAGGACATCGCGGGTAACTACGTGAATGCCCTCATCTTTGGCGCGTTTTGAATACTCACGGCTATTAGCGAAATCGGAAATTCCTATTTGCACGATGTTCTCACCAGGCAATCCCGCTTGAATCAATCGCCAGACAGGGGAGCCATTGGAAACGCCATCACGTAAATCATGATGAGCATCCAAAGTAATCAAACCTATTTTCGATAAGTCGGGCCACATCCCTGCGGCAACTGAGTAAGTGATGGAATTATCTCCACCTAAAGCAATGAGTAGCTTGTGGCTGGCTCGCACGTTAGCAACGGCTATCGCAACTTTCTTCTCACCTGACTCGTGGTCAGGAGAATCAACATCTCCGAGGTCGCAAAGACCAATATCGCGAAGATCAATGTCATACGTACTTGAGTAGGTGGAATACCGAGCAAGAGCGTCTCGAATGGCCCCAGGTGTTTGATGTGCAGAGGTGGCAGATAATGAAACCTCATGTGCGGGTATTCCAAGGAGCGCTACATCAGCACCATCACGTGGGCCAGAAAAAACAGTATGTGCCCGAGTCCATTTGGGATCATTAGACAAATGTGCGCTGGCCATGATGGTCATCGTACGCGAAGACCTTCTACCTTCGGCGCTGCCATCGTAAATCAGCCCTGCTTAATGGGTTTCTTTGCACCCATGAGCAAAGGTATCCTTTGCCTTAGAAGAGTCGCCCGGATCACCGCGTTACAACTAGTTTTCTAGTGGTACCGAGGAAAGTCCGGACTCCACAGAGCAAGGTGGTGGGTAACGCCCACCCGGAGCAATCCGCGGGATCAGTGCCACAGAAAATAAACCGCTCATGCA
>Ga0194037_1001276_pt1 | contig 18338 bp, 19 predicted proteins | sample JunL306m_MetaG_FD_148653 | JGI IMG/M metagenome (GOLD analysis project Ga0194037, IMG submission 148653) | Anoxic zone freshwater microbial communities from boreal shield lake in IISD Experimental Lakes Area, Ontario, Canada - Jun2016-L304-6m | ecosystem: Environmental > Aquatic > Freshwater >...
GGGCAATGGAGCGACTTTCCTCGATCACAACGGCGTTGCCCGCAAGGAGATTCGTGTCAGCTGGTGGGATGCCTCGGCAACGACCTATCGAAAGGCCGCATTGGTTCCCGAGGACGAGCGAGTGCGTATTCCCGATACGCCGCTGCCCGAATCAGTCGTTCTGGGAGTGGCCAGTAGTGTGCCGACGTTTGTCGGGCATTACTGGCTGTCCGGAAAACCAGGCATCCAGAATCCCACTACCGCTGTGCTCGACTACGGCGCTGGCCTTGCAGGGCCTTTGGTGGCATATCGCTGGAATGGCGAATCGGAACTGACCAATGATGCCTTCGTGGCTGTTGGATAGCTACGAATGAATCGTCAATAGAAAGGAAAAATCAAATGAACTGCCAACCTGGAAGTATTGCTTTGATAGTCAAAGGGCGCCAAGCCAACATTGGGAAAACGGTCTACGTATACAAGCAAACCAGGGATGTCGACTACACCTGGATGGGCTACGGAATTCTTCCATGTTGGAGTGTCGAGAGCCTCGACACCGATCTGGATACGGTGAGTGGCCCCTCAAATCGCGGCCTCATTCCCGATCTCGCCCTACAAGTAGCGCCTGGTATCAGCAAGTCGCAAGCGACCAGAATGCGCAGGTCAAAAGCCAAGGCGGACTTCGACGCCGCCCTGAATGACTTGGCGCAAATTCTTCGATCCGCTGGGGACAAGAGTGTGAAGCAGTTATTGGCGGATCCAACTCCAGAAACGATCGACGATCTGCCACTAAGTTTGCGCGATTTGTTTGTACCTGGAACCAACATGGAAGAAGGCTGCATGTTTGTTGAATCCGGAGCCGACGCGGCACTTGCTGATCCAAGCTGGTTACTGTGCAGACTTGAGCCTGGTATTCACCTTGACCGCGATGGGTACGTCGCCGAACGACCCGGTTACTATCCGTTACCTCAATTCAAGGGAAAGTATTGGTTAAACGGGTATCCCATCACAACGGCTGAGATCGCCTATTTGATGCGGCAGGGCAAGACGCAAACGGCTAGTTACGGCCCATACAACTCCAAAGAAGACGCTGAGTACAGATTCGACGTCATTTGGGAGGCACCCGAATGAAATGTAGATTCCGTAGAGCCTCAAGAAGGATCTTCAAATGACGAACCTGAACGAGTACCTCGCCCGACAAAAGGCTATCCAGCTTGCCGAAGAGGCGATCAAGAATGCAGCGGGTCCGAAACGCAGTCACGTTGTTCAACGAACTGTTGTTCTGGCTACCAGCTTTACGGAACGGTCAGATCTACCTGCTGGAACGACCATCTGCAAGATGCAGCCAGCGGTGGCTGACGCGTTATCCGCGATCAGCCTGTATGAACCTGTGTCGCTGGCTGCCCTGCCTGGCAGGTGGTGGGTAGCCAACGTGGATGCATCTGCCGAGAACCCCAACTTCGAGCCCGGCGGCTGCACGGTTCGGGTGGTCGCTAGTACGGAGCAGTTGCAATGCCATTACGGAGCGTATTACTGCGAGGTTATCGCGGGTCCGTTCGATGATGACAACAAACCGACTTAGGCACGGCGTATGACTATCAACTCGATCGGCCCCAGCCTCGCTTGGCCTTGTAATTCACCATGCATGTGCGAAAAACGCCACATGCGTGCCAAGATGCAAGGCGGTCAGCGTGCATGCTGTTGACATTAGTCTGGCCAGCTTTATAGTAATAGCTGTGTGGCGCCGATTTGAAATTCAGCTTGCGGGCGCATTACAAATGCAGCTAAAGCGGTCGGGTTAAGCCCGCTTTGGCATGCAGCACGACCAAGGCGGGCTTTTGCTTTTTGTATTTGCAGTACATCGCCGATTTGAGCAGCAGCTTGTGGGGCGATTCATCAAGTACCGCTAAAGCGTTGGCTCTTCGGTTTTCCGGGAGCCAGATGGCAAGTGACTGGAGAGCATCATGAACCGCATCAAGGCATCTCAGTCCGGACCACCGGACACCATGACCTAAAGACAGAAATTTCTATTGGTGACTTGCCTACAGGACCCTTGGTCCTATGCAACGGGGCTTGTTGTGCCTTCGCACGGCGATTCCCACCCCAAGGAAGTTCCTTAAACTGATGATGGAGATGTCTTATGCACCTGCAACTCAGCCAGAGCGGGAAGCCCCCGCTAGTCAATCAGCCTGCCTCCACCCAGAAGAAGAATGCCTGGTGGCAGGCACTCAAACTCAGCCGCGCACAAAGGAAGTACCCGTATGTAATCTCAGAAGGTGCCGTCTGGTTCGGCCGCAAGACGCCGGACCAAAAGGCGTTCGTCTGGATCGACGCCGAGGAGCTTCCTGGCTCGATCGCCGCCAATGACGCGATCCGTCCAAACACCAGTAACGCGACGGCGTCCGGGCGAGATGTTCTGCCAGCCGATCAAAGAACGGAGAAACGATAATGCCCAAGACCTACACCCTGAGCCTCTCCCGCTGGCACAAGGTCGCTGAACGCCTGACGCGGGAATACACAGAAACGGTTCATAAGGCCAAGCAGGTACTCACGCAGACTCGGGTATCGGCCTATCTCGGCGAAAGCCAAGAGCAGACACTGCGAGATGCTGCCAGCAACTGGACTGAGCGCATGGCCCACGCATTTCGTCTGCAAGACAGCATCGCCGACATCCGCCGCACTCTAGGCGACCGCAACGTCCAGTCTGGCGTAAGCGGACTCCTGGCCGAGTTCGACAAGCTCAACCGCCGGCAGAGGATCCTGACCGAGATCATCGATGGCCAAACGGCTGACATGATCGGCATCGGAGAACTCAAGACCATTCGCTCGGACTATCTTGCGGATGGCGACGGCTACGACAGTCGTCGTCCGCAGTTACAGGTTCGCATGCTCGATCGAGCCGATGTACAACGGCTGCAACAAGAACTCGATTCGGTTCGAGCGCGGGTATATGCGCTGGCCGACGAGATCGCCGAACGCAACAAAACGACTGTACCCCTGGAACTGACTGAGGATGCGGCACTGGCCGCCGGTCTCTAAACCGAATTCGGCCCCTTCGGGCGCCGGGTCCTGGATGCTTTGTCGTCGGGCATCTGGGGAACTAAAAGGCGACCGCGGAAGGGCAACAACAATTGGTGAGTTCATTGCTCGTCGAACTGGACCGGAAGGATTTGAGGCACACAGCCGATTGCTCGTTGCTGGCCTCACCCCGAGGGAATGGAGATCCGACGATGCGGTTGCTGATTGCCAGTTATTCGTTGCTTCGCCCTTCCGCGTTTTTCACCGAAAGAAGCTGACGTGAACTGGGTAGACAGCCCTACAAATCAGTCGCCCTGAGTACTCAACTTCAGCCGGTGTCTGGCGACTAGTAAAGCGAATCTTCCCCAATATTTGCAGGCTACCAGTTCTTCTTGATCGCGCATATCCGAAACGGATCCCTGTCTCAGCGGCCGCTTTCCGGCAACGAATCCTGATAGCGGACTGACTCTTCCGTGCCCATAAGAGACGGTCGTGAAAACCGGGAGCGGCCGTTCGCTACCTACGGCGCCCTCTAAGTGATCCACCCCTGTGTCTTACTTGACCTTAACCGGAACCCCTTCGTACGAACCAATAGTGCCCCCGGCCACCTTGACAATGTTTACGTCCACCACGGCGTTGGCGTTAGCATTCGGAATCACAGAAACGTCCTTTGCAACGATGTACAGCAGGCAGCACGCAATTACTGTCAGGACAGATTTGGTATAGGCGTCAGATTTCATGTATTTCTCCCTCTAGCTCCGAAATGTCGAATGCAGGCCAACCTTACCACCTGCTCTACCTTGCCTCTTCATCTGGTTGAGCAAAAGGCAACTCCCCCGCAAAGCCACTTCGTCCAACCCAGCACCAAGTCTGGCCAGACATTACACTCCGCAACTGAAGAAATTGGCAGCCGAATCACCTGTCGCTTCGAAGCCATCAACATGCAGTATGGCATTGTCGGGATCAGGTATTGCTACGCGGCGTCCACTATTGACAGGGCATACCTAGCTGACTTGGATCACGATGCAAAGGCTCATCGCTCTCAATGAAAGATGAAATGCCTAGATAACGCTGCTTATTGATCGCGTTAGGAGAAATTGCACATGATCGACCTCAGTCAATACATGACCAACAGCAATATGATTTTGGCGTGCGCTGGCACTTTGTTCGCGGCGTACCTGCTTTTCTATTTGTTTAGACATTTCAGAAAACCGCCTTTGCCGGCTCCTCTTGAGTTGCTAGTCATTGGAACAACTCCACCTCCAGCGCGCGATTTGATGGAGGAATTCAATTTACGCGTTATTGCCTACAAAGAAAAAGATCAGCAGGTCAGAGGCCGACTGAAGGTCCTTGACGAATTGAATCTAGAAGACTTGCCACCCGCGGAAGTACTAGATGGTGCCAATAATGATGAGCGCGCCAATCTCACCTCCGTATTCCCCTCAACGTCGCTTGGCGACGGTAGCAATCGAGCTATCGTTGATGCAATTCGTAAGGCAGGTAGCCATTCTCTTGCCACCGGCTTTCGCCGCTTAGGGTCGGGTGAAAAACATGTTGCCTATTTAGAGGTCGCGAGAGATGTCGCGCGTAAAGTCGGCGCAAAAGTTACCAAGCAAATGGTCCTTCACGAATATGAAACTCTAGCCATCGTAAGTGTGTTCGATACGATAATAAAAAGCGCCTCTCCCGAGGAGCGTGAAGTCCTTCTGAAAGGCGTACAGGGCCAACATGGAAAGACTTATGTGGGGCCAACCGTAGCAGCTGGAACACTGGTGCTAGCCAAACTTTCCGGCCTTGGGCTTTATCTTGCGTCTACGGCAAACACAATAGCTCTCGCTTCGGCCTTTGGAATCGCTGTACCATCTTACGCAGGAGTGATCAGTATTCTTTCAGTTGCCACCGGGCCAGTTGGTTGGAGCGCGCTTGCAGTCATCTTTGCATATAAACTCGGCGGTCCAGACTTCAAGATAACTATACCGAGTGTGATGATAATTGCATCTGTCCGCGCACGACAGATTGCCGAGCGAGACGCTGAAATTCAGAGGTTGAAGGATACGCTCTCTGATGAACTTGCAGCCGAACGCTTATCATTGGAGGCATTGCGCACGAGAATTCATGTTCTCACAGCCGAGTTATCTGCCAGGAAATAACCTTGGATATCGCTTGCAATGGCTCGTGCAAGATTCTCCGTTCCGTTGATGTCCTTGGAACAAATCAGCCGCGACCACTCCCGACGAACTCATCGGCGTTAACACGATTCCTTTGACAATGACAAGAAGGCATCTCATGAACCGCAATTCTTTGATACCCATCATTGGCCTTACGGTCGCCCTTGGCATACCACCGGCTATTGCCAGCGAGGTAGGCTGCGTCAAGACTGCATGGAAACTCATAGGCGCAAACCATCAAGTCTGCGTTCAGGCATTCCACGACCCCAAGGTTCCAGGTATCACCTGCCACGTCAGCCAAGCCAAGACCGGCGGCATCAAGGGATCCCTTGGAGTTGCCAAAGATCCATCGCAATTTTCCCTGGCCTGCCGGCAAACAGGATCGATAACACTTCCAGCGAAACTGCCGGAAAAGGAGGTAGTTTTTTCAGAATCCACTTCTCTCCTGTTCAAGGACACCGAAATTTCGCGTCTTTGGGATGCGGAAAACAACACGCTGGTTTATTTGGCCATCAGCCGAAAGGTGATCGAAGGATCTCCGGCAAACAGCGTTTCAACTGTGCCCGTTGTGCCGTGGGGTGGAAAATGAAGAGCCAATCAACGCAAAACATCGCACGGCCAAATACATTATTGAAACGATTCGCGAGTCGTTCGGAACAAATGCGCTCAGGTACATCGACCCGAGAGAATTCATGAGCAGATTTCTAGCTACTGCACTGTGCTATCTATTTGCTTGGGATGTTTATGCTTGGAACAAAGGCAGCGCCTTTGAACCATTGGAACTGACTCCGAGCGTTGCAAGCAACTATGCGATCTATTCGATGATTGCTTCCAACACCTACCATCAGACGGACCGAATCAAATTTCCCGTCGAAAAGCTTGGATGGCGCCAAGTTGATGCAAAGGGGAAGCTTACTGACAGACCATCCGTGGAAATGAAATCAGGTTTGGCCTATGACATTTTTGAAAGTCAGCACTCAAACGAAGTCATATTTTCATTCCGGGGCACCGACAGCAAGAGAGATTTCATAACTGGCAATCTTGCCTTTCCACCTTTTATTGGCCAGTACAAGGCAGCCAAGAAAGCGTTCGGTGAGTTCGTAGAGAAGCATCCGGATCAAAGGGTCGTCGCTACAGGACATTCTCTCGGTGGAAGCTTGGCACTTACGATGTCTGTGCTCTATGGAGTCGATGCTGTTGTCTTCGACTCTTCACCACGTATCTTTACTGAATTCCGCAACAAACCTGCGCCCGCCATGCGAGTCATGATTTATCAAAGTGGAGAAATACTGGCAGCAGTCAGGAAGGTCTGGAGTCATAAATTCCTCAAGATCGTTCCACAGGAATACATCTACAAAGCGTCCTTCGATTTTGGAGGCGACAACAAGCACAGGTCTGACCGTCTGGCTCAACGTCTTCTTGAGCTTGGCGCGACCGTAAGTGACGATTTGCTACAAGTGCATGAGGCACTACCAATATGGGGGCAACAATAGGCTAAGCGGATATGGCTGACGTCCTTTACAACAAGGGCCGTGTGTCAATTGCGTTCATGAGCGCCGATGCCAACCATGAGCGGACGCCCACCATACTGGCGATCCAGATTCAATGTCTGCTTACTGGAAACTGCACCAACTGAATGGCGGCAATGGAGGAACTGCGCGACTGACACTTCCTGCCCATAAGAGACACATGAGATATTGATGGGGACAGTCTGCTAGCAATTAGTCAGTATTACATTCGAATACGTCGTCTTTGTTGCATGCAATTCGCAAACAGATTCTGACTTGTAATCATACTATGGTTGGACCATTTCACTGCCTACCGGCACCGAAGTTTGAAGAACCAGCTCAAATGTCATAGAATTTCAGCACGATGAGTGGCACACGATATTCGAAGCGGTATGGCTACAACGACAACTACTACGGTCCGTCGAGTCCGCCAGTCACCTTTGACAGGTTCGTTCGGGGCTGCGCCAAGTTTGCACGCGAAGTTGAAAGGCAAAAGCGGGCCGCTGCGCGCGCCCAACAACAGCAAGTTCGTGCACAAGAAAGGCAAGTTCGTGACGCCATTCGTGCATCGAAACAGGCGGAGCGTGACCACCGAGCCCGCGAACGAGAGGATGCTCGACGCTACACGGAGTCCCGAGTTGCGGAAGTAGAGCAAATGAACCGAGATCTCGCCACTCGACTGGATGACATGAATGGCGTACTCGCACACACGTTGTCCATTGACGACACAATTGCGTTTGACGAGCTAGCAGCGACGCCTCCCTTTCCGGAATTCCGGATTCCCGAAGACCTTCTAGAGGCGCCTAGACCACCGAATCTGAACGGCTATTTGAACGGTGTCCCCAAACCGTGGAGGATCCTCCTGTTCCTTCCCTTCGTAAGGCGGGCGTATGAGGAGAAGCTGGAGGTCGCGCGCGTAAAGTTCCGTAATGACTTGGTTGGGTACGAGAGTGCTTCCCTGAGCCATCGTGAACGAATTGCCACTGCGCTTAAAGGGTGGGAAGCGCAGCGCGATGTCTACCTGCAAAAGGCAACTGAGCTTGCAGAGAAGGTGGCAGCATTTGAAGCGAACTACAGAGCAGGCATCAGTGACAGTATTGAAACCTATTCCAGCATGGTGCTTGAACGGTCCGAATACCCGCAGGACTTTGAGCAGGACTTCGATCTTAGCTACGATCCGTCGTCGAAGCATGCCTCGGTACGATTCCAACTCCCACCCCTAGAGATTATTCCCTTGGAGGCTGCTTACGTCTATATCAAGACTCGCGATGAAGTAACGACGAAACACCGCAAGGCCTCCGAAGTAAACGCACTCTACAAGCGGCTCACAGCGTCAATTGCGTTGCGAACCGTTCATGAGTTGTTCGAGGCAGATCAAGGCCATTTCCTGGATACAGTGGCGTTTGCTGGCAATTGCGAAATCCTGGACAAATCAACTGGAAAGCATGTTTTGATTACTCTCGTCAACCTCGAAACTGACAAGGTGACGTTTCAAATAGTCAATCTAGCCAACGTCGATCCCGTCGAATGCCTTCTTGGCTTGGGTGGCTCATTACGCGTCCCAGGACGCTGACTTAGGAAGGTTGCATTGACAATCGGGATGACTATCTGAAGAATGCGGAACAGTCAGATCCCCGCCCTTGCGCACGTGCTGTCGGCAACCACCCTTGATCATGACAGCGTCGGCCTCCCTCGCGACGGCACCGAGGATCTGGTTGGTGTTCTGGTGATGGTGACATTTGTCTGCGGAGTCGACTTGAATGAGCCGAGCAGTGAATAAAGCACTCGCGTTGAGTTGACCTACATCAACAACGACGCGAAGACAACATGGCAGGGTCTACCGTGAATTCGCTTAGAAGCTATTGGTTTGTCTATAGGGAATATGGCGTACGATGCTGCCAACAGTGAAAAAGTCCATCCACAAAGGGTTGATCAGAGTCGAGCGGGTGGGCCAAAAGGTAATTGGAATTGTTGGAGTGTTGGTTGCCACGACATTAGCTCCGGGAGTTGCTACTGCTGCCGGAATTGAAGTTAACAGCACTACTCACGTATCACAGGATGCACCGGTCTTACTAATACCAGTGACTGATCTCGATGGAGATGGATGTTTTCGTGGGCACCGGTCTCACTATTCGCATCGATCACATAGGTCGCACCATTCGCATTATTCGAGCCGCCGTTAGTAAACCAGTTAGCCAACCACCTAGGAGGCTGTTATGTTACCCACCGTAAAAAAGACTCTGTCTTCTGCAATGACAAGACTAGAGAAGGTCAAGAAGGTCGTCGTAGGAGTTGCAATCGCTGTAGCGGCCGTCGCCGGTACGCTATCGGTTCCTGCCGTCGCTCAAGCTGCCGCGTCTGCCCAAGTGACATCCGGTGCGCCAGTGATGCTCGTCGCAATGCCCGGCGCGGGGCCCGTTGCTGATCACTACTCCCACTCATCGCATGCGTCGCATGACTCGCATGCCTCGCATGCTTCACATGCCTCAAGCCGGTACTGAGTTCTTGGGTTCAGATATAACTGACCGCCGCGAAAGCGGCGGTTTTGCGTTAACAACAGACGCGCTTGGCGACGCGGCCATACTTACCGTCGATCTGGGAATATTTGACAGGGCAGCGGTATTCAAGGCTGCCTATTGGGTAACCGATAAGGTTTATCTCTACTTTCTGCCATTTGGGGGAGAGGGGGACATGAATTCCCTGAAGATTGAAATTCGCCCAAAGACGCTGGGTAAAGCAAGCGTGGAGCAACTAGCACGTGATTTTGCCAACTCATTAATTGACTTTCAGACCCGCCAAATAGTGCTTCGGGAAACGGCAGGGTCGAGGGACATATTGCTTCACCGGGCATTCGGCGAAGGCCATAAGCACCTAAACCCGGACACGCTTTCCTGACCCGAATGGCGACGACGCGGCTGATAGATCACGCTTTGTACCCTCGCCAAGCCGTCTCGGAAGCACGCACGGCGTATAAAGACTATTGCATGGTTCGTGTGGAGCCTATGCCGGGCAACAAGGCCACCCTAACGATTGATGTCCTGCCGCTACATGCAGATAGAGAGCGCGAGGTTATTTTGAGCTTCCTGAATTTTGCGCTGGATAAAGCGTTGGAAACTCAACTGGCGAACCTATAGCGTGCTTAATTTACGCGCATCCAAATGGCGAACACCGAATTTCATCCGCTAAGCGACTATCTGCCTCGGTCTGGCTATGCACTGTTGCCGTTCCGATTCGATCGCTGGGCCGATGGCCGGGTGTTTGTAACTAACGATGTAGGCGAGGGCCTGACGATTTCCGCCATTGATTTTGACGACTTTGTCGGAAAGCGATTGCGTCCGAATAACCCTACCTATTTCGATTTGCAGTCGCGCCACCTGCTCGTTGATGACACCAACCCGAATTGGGTAGAGCCAATGGCGTCCAAGTACTTCACCAAGAAGTCGTTCCTGAATGGGTTTACAAAGCTCCATATATTTGTAACCACACTGCGATGCAATCAGTCCTGCCCGTATTGCCAAGTTTCTCGGCAAGGTGAGGCCGCCGATAGTGGCGCGTACGATATGAGTCCCGAAGTAATGGAGCGGTCTATTCGACTTATGCTCGCATCACCTGCACAACAAATCACGATGGAGTTTCAGGGCGGGGAATCGCTGGTTCGCTTTGACTTGGTACAAGAAGCAGTAAGACGAGCGCAGGAACTCAACATCACCGTCGGCAAAAAGATCGTCTATGTCCTTTGTACAAACCTGTCGCTGCTCACTGACGAGCACTTGGACTGGTGCAAGGCGAATGACATCCTGCTGTCTACATCACTGGATGGCCCCGACTACCTGCACAACAAGAACAGGCCGTTCGGCAATGGAACTCCAAGCTACGAGGCGGTTGTCCGAAATATTCGCCGCGCACAAGAAGCACTTGGCAAGTACGCCGTCTCGGCGCTCATGACAACGACGCGTGAAAGCCTTAAGTATCCGAAGGAAATTGTGGATGAGTATTTGAAGATGGACATGGGTTCTATCTTCGTCAGGGAACTCAACCCCTATGGATTCGCGGCAAAAAGTGCATCAGCACTGGGGTATTCGTCGGAGGATTTCTTCGCCTTCTACCGAACGATTCTTGACTATGTAATTGAAATTAACCGGCAGGGGCGCACATTTTCTGAGGGCTTCGCCGGGTTGGTTCTTACCAAAGCTCTCACGCCGCTCCCTATTGGCTTCGTAGACCTGCAGTCTCCTGCCGGTGCGGGGTTTGGTGTGTGCCTGTATAACTACGATGGCGAGATGTACGTTTCGGACGAAGCCCGAATGCTTGCCGAAACAGGTGACCCAACGTTCCGGCTGGGGAACGTTTTGGAAAACACCTACGACGAGCTATTTTTTGGGGAGACTATGCAGTCGGTAGCGGCAGCGGCCTGCAACGAGGCTCTTCCAGGGTGTTCCGACTGCGCCTATCAGGCATATTGTGGAGCGGACCCCGTGCGAAATTACCGAACTCAAGGGGATATGTTTGGGAACCGCGTTACCGCCGGTAGCTTTTGCCGACGGAATAAGCCAGTAATTCGGCACCTGATGCAGCTAGCTGAGTCCGCTGACGACGACCTTCGACGCATTTTTTGGGCTTGGATCAACCGCGACGACGTAAACCGCCTCAAGGTAGCGGCCTAATGGAACAGGTCATAACTATTCGCCGCCGCGCCGGTGCGGTGTCAGGCCTAGCCAAGCGAACAATTGGGCGCGTTGTACGTACTTCTGCTCCTCTATCAGAGAGGACTGACAGCTTCTTGGTAATCGGCCGAGGCGCCGAAGCCAATATTGGTGACGACACCGACGGGTACGGAGCAGTCTTACTGGAAAGCACGTTCGACGCACTGGTCGAAGGTATTCTGGACGCGCCAGTAATGTCGGGTTACGACAGCCTTGCCAATCTTACCGACGGAACCATCGTTGCGATTGAGCCGACAGGCGGGACGAATACTCTTTTCCGTCCTGAGTCTAGGCATAACGCACTTTTCGCTACGGGGCGGTGCAATAGCAACTGCCTGATGTGTTCGCAGCCACCATCAGACTGGGAGCCGGACGACATTGTCGAAGAGCACCTTCGCACAATAGAGTTGATTCAAGCGGCACCGGTGAACCTTGGGATTACTGGTGGTGAGCCGACGCTGCTTGGAGCCGGACTAACAAAAATTCTTTCTGCGCTGAAAGGCAAGTTTCCTGATGCGCCGATGTTCATGCTCACCAACGGTAGAACATTTTCCAATGCGGACTATGCAACTGAAATTGCCGGGGCTATTCCACCTAACTTGATTTGTTGCATTCCACTTTATGCGGACGTACCCGCGATTCATGACTACATTGTTCAGGCAAAGGGAGCGTTTGAAGAAACATTAGCGGGGCTTTACAACTGTGCCCGTTATGGAATTCCAGTCGAAATTCGGGTGGTGCTTCATAAGCAAAGCCTTCCCCGCCTGCTACCCTTATCAGACTTCATTTATCGCAACCTGCCGTTCGTTCGGCACGTTGCCTTGATGGGTCTGGAAAACATGGGCTACGTGAAAAAGAACTGGGATGACCTGTGGATTGATCCAATGGACTATCAGGCCGAATTGGAAGAGGCCGTTAAGCGGTTGCACTATCGGCAGATGAACGTTTCCATCTATAACCATCCGCTTTGTATCCTTCCGCACTCCTTATGGACTTTTGCTCGTCAAAGCATCTCCGATTTCAAGAATCTCTATCTAGAGGCTTGCGATCGATGTTCCGAGCGACCAAATTGCTCTGGGCTGTTCGCTTCATCTGAGAGCCGTCACAGTCGCGGTATACGGACACTACACATAGAGGCAACAAATTCATAGCGGCTCGTTGGGTTCTCGCTAACCAGTTGTTATGAAATCACCGTGGCTTTGGCTTGCTGGATTGTTTGTCGTCGTCATCGCACTCATTGGTGACTAACGGCAGGCATGCTAGGCAGGCAAAATCTGACAAAAGCCTCCATAATTATGGAACGCACTCCGAACCCAATGTTGCTTGCCTAGGAGTAGTTCTCAAACGTCACGTCAAAGCGATTGCAGTTTGGTGCTTGGAATGAAAGAGGAACGTGGGGCCAATCCGCCAGCGCGGTTGATCACAACGTCCCTCTAATTGACCCAGATTTCGACCCGACGATTGCGATCTCTCCCATCCGCCGTACTATTGTCGGACACGGGAATCTCTTGCCCGAAGCCGAAGACATCAACGTTGCTAATACCCAAGGTCTGTAGAGCGGACTTTACGGCGTTCGCGCGATTGTCCGACAATGTACGGTTACTTGGGTATTTGCCTTGGGAATCAGCAAAACCTATTAGCGTCAATCGACGGCCCGCCTGCTCTGTCATTAGCTTCAGAACTCGTTGTAGATCTTGCGCGGCCCGGTTGTCCAATTCCGAGGAACCAGTACGGAATCTGAAGTTGGTTCCCAAATCGGCCTTACCCGTAACCAGTTTGCAGTAGGCATCCTTGGGACCGGGCCACTGGTTACTTAGGGTACAGGACCGGTCTGCCGACTGCCTCGGCCGCGCATCCGCGATGTTGAGATTCTGGTCAACAAATCCGACGGCCTTGACCACCTGTTGCCCTGCCTCTGACTGTGTGAAGCGCACAAAGTCGCCGACATTTTGATTTGCTGGGTTGGCTGCAGTGTAGAAAAACAACCTGCGCGATAGGGGATAGTCTTCTTTCTTAACTGTGAACACGGTGGGGCTGAGCGGCTGAGTCATTTTACTGTCAGAGACCGGAACGGCCCGTGCGGTCTTTACATAAGGAAGGCCGACGAAGCCTATTGCAGCTGGATCCCGGCCTACGGCTGCCTCAAGTTCAGTGCTATCTTCGAGTCGCTGAGCGTTGGTAACGAGAGCGAGATTGCCAAGCACTAGGTGTCTAAAAGTGTCATATGTCCCTGAGTTATCATCGCGCGCAAAGACGTGAATAGGTCCGCTCCCAGCGCCAACCTGGGACCAATCTGAAGCGCTACCTGCAAATATACGCGCAAGGTCTTCGCGAGCAACACTACTTAGCCTGTTGCCCGGTGCGACAATTACTGCTACCCCATCTAAACCAATTACATGCTCGTTGCTGCGGCTATTCATGTCGCCAAGTGCTGCGAGGGCAGTTTTTTCGGCCGAATTGATTTGCCGAGAGGACATGCCTATATCGGCGGAGCCGTCACCAAGATGCTTGAACGCAGTTGCTGAGCCATGAGCGCGGATCTCTACGTTCACGACCTTGCCATTAAGCTTTCCATTCACGACCGTCTCAGGAATGTTCTTGCCGCCCTCTTTACGCTGTGCAATTGTGACATCGGTGGCCCCTTTTGAAGTGAGCCAAGCTTTGACTAACTGAGGAGCCAATACCGCACCAATTGTATTGGATCCTGAAAGGCGCAACCCGATACTCTCGCTTGGAATTGAAGACGCCGCTGGAGACGAGGTTGGCAAGGAGGGGCGCATCATCTGAAACGCCGCCACAATAACGATTACCACAGCAAGCAGAACAGCTCCGATAATCAGCTTTTGCTTGTTGCTGCCAGCCGTATCGTCCTTTGCGGCAATCAGTCCGCTGCCGCACTCTGGGCAACGAGTATCCGGACCGGACATTGGAATCGGTTCCTTCTTTGCTGCATTGGCGCAGGCACTCGGTAGGTTGGTGCAATAGCCGCTGTTCACAGTTCGCTCTCCCTTCTTGCAATCTTCATCACATCTCTAGCAGCTTGGCTCCAAGCCACAAATTCTGGATCTTTGGCATCATCAAGCCTCTCGGCCTTGATCACGGCTAATCTAGCCTGCATCTTGTCTCGAAGTTGCCCCAACTCTTCTTCTTTGGCAAAACGCGGCGGGGCAATTAATGAACGCAAGGTCTGTTTAAGGTCGTACAAGTCCTTCTCAGTTATCTCCTTGACAGCCGCAATAAAGCTCTTGCCCAATGCCATAGGTTCAAGTTCGAAGCCATCCGGATCTTTGCGCGTGATAATCACTTCGGTTTGGCCGGTAGACGGACTCGGTCTTTGTACGACAACGCCCAATACCTCACCGAGCAGGAGAGCTGGCCGCGCGAGTTCGCGAATCGCACCGCCGTCGGCGATATACAGATCCGGGAACTGACTCCCATCGCCTTCCGTATGAACTTCCAGCATGGTTCGTACACGTCCATATTGCTCCGCTCTTAATTGATATCTCTCCTTGAGCGTCTTGACGACTCTTGCGAAACGCAATGGAAACAGATTGACCAGTGTCACCAAAGTAATCTCGTTTCCATGATCTTCCATGGGTACGAAGCTCACCCGTCCGGTACGAGCATTCTTGAAGGCTTCCTTTAATTGAGTCACAAATTCCTTGCGCTCAGGGGGCTCTGGCAGAAGAATTGCAAATGCCTCCGTGGCTCTAGGGCCGCCCGAACGGCCTTCGAAGCTCTTGTTCATCTCAGTCTCGTCAAAGGCTAAGAAGCGCCCAGCGGATCTTGCTAGTACAGCAGCTTCACGATTAAGCCGTTCTGGGCTAGAACCCCATTCCTGTTCGAGCTTTTCAATGATCGAAACGTCTAGAACACGCTCGGTCCGTTGGGAGATTAGACGCTGATGGGCGCTCTCGACATTTTCCTCGCACTTTGCCACGATGGCATTGCGGATCTCGGTGCCCGCCAAGTGTGTGCTGAAGGCAGTAAAGGTCGGTTGTTGTCCCAATCTCGTAATAATGTCGTTGCGCACTGTAGTAGTTTGCGTTCGCTGCTCATTCTCATCCAAAGCGAGTTTGCGTCGAACTGCATCGATAGCCTTGCCGTCTTCGAGCTTCAACACATAACTTCCACCATTCTTCGCGTGGCCGAGCAACGGTCCTCCGTCCTGCGAGGGCGCACGGGCTTTCATGGTGCGTACAGCCTCGTCCGCCGCGGTTGCAAGGTTGGCCTGACCAGTATCGATGTTAGCCTTCAAATCCACAAGTTGATCTGCAACCTCACCGACGAGCCGCTTGGCGAAGTGCAATGCCTCCACCGTCGTGTCGGCAACTGCATTGTCTCGAAGGAGAATCGCCGCATGGATCAACGATTTGTCATAGCTCCCCATGATTGAACCAAGCAAGCCAATCTGAGGCCAGCGACGCTCCACATCGGAGAATTGTCGCAGTAGTTCGTCGGCTGCCTCTTGGCGTCGCGGTAGTTCCGCGTCCATCGCGTCGCTACGTGCCGCAAGGTCTCGAAGAAGGGCATCTACTACCCGCGAAGCCTCGCTAAGGGAACAGGTTCCTACACGCCAATCTTCGAACAAGGAGTGTTCGACCCGATCTCGAACGGCGATCGCCAAATTCTTAATGTCGCGATCATAAGTGGCAAAGAATTGGCGCACACCACTTCCGCGGTAGTTCTGATCGTATGCGGTCGTGAAAAGTGTTTTCAGTTCCTTGAGCCAGTTAACCTTCTCGCCTGGCTGACGAGCAAGGGTAAGGTAGTGTGTTTCCCACTGCTGCCATTCCAGTTCGATCGCCTTCCAACGTTTGGACGCCTCGGTTTCAATAATTGGGCGTGTCAGACGCAGGTGATCATCGGTGAGATACCATTCTTCTCTCTGCTTTGGGTTTGCTACAAATTCTGCATCTGCACGAGGACGGGGTTTATCCGCGAAGCCAAACCCGTCTTGCCAATTATTGTGCTGCAATTGTCTCAGGCTCTGGGCGACAAAATCATAGGTTAGATACTCGCGGATAGTTTCTTCCGGAAACGAGAGGCGTCGAATCCCGAAAGACATAAATCGTACGGCCCTCTGTCCCTTGCCGGATCCCGCGATTGATTCTGGCGTGGCATCGCCGTTTTCGGAATTCTCAAAGCGGGGCAGGTCATCCCAAGTCACTTGTCGGGCGACAACAATTTTGTGATAGACAAAATCCGCCAAGATGTCCGTTAGTTCCCCCTCGATGGAGGCACGGAATCCTTGGTCGTTATCATCCGTAAATACATAACAACCGTTGAACCAAAAGTCGCACTTAACTGCTCCGGTTCCGTCCACTACGTCGAAAGGAGCCCAAGCGCCGGCAGCCATGCCATTCAGTTCAAGCAGCGCGGCATAGGCATTAGCATGGTAGTTGCCAGTGTTCCAGTTGGACGGTGGGTTTAGATCCGGAAGGTAAGCGTACACAATGATCCGTTGTTGGCGGTCTGGAAAAAGCTTACGGATTTGAGCGATCGCATCGACTACCGCGCCGGAACCAGTTCCGCCGGCCAAGCCCGTAAAAATGTGAAAAGTGGTTTCGGTGGACCGGCCGCGGTCCTGCATATCTCGCACCAACGTGATGATGCTATCGGTGAAGCGGCGGCTGCTCATCGCAAAAAGAAATCGCCCCAGGCGCCGCTTCTGACCGCCTGCTGCATCCACGTTTAAACTGGCCAAGACTTCTCCCCATGCTTGCCGGTCCCCAAGCCAGGGTTTTAGATTCGGGTGGCTATTGAGGTCATCAATAACCGCTCTAAGGTTGGCCTGCTGTATAGGGAGTTGACTACGCTTAGGGAGGCTTACCGAGCGACCGAGCACCGTCCAGCTAGGATCGTCATCCCTAAAAGACTTGGGATCTGAGTCGACGAAAAGGTAATCAAGCGTTACGTAATCAGGTAGCCTCTCGCGAAAAGCCTGATACGCCAACTTACGAAAGGAGCGCAGTACGCGCCCACCTGTTCCTCCGAGACCGATCAGTAGGTGATTCATCGTGTCCCCGCGTTAGCCAAAGTTAGCAAAGGTCCTAATTATAGAATGGTTTTCAATTTGCCATGATATGTGCTGACGCGCGAACAAAAGTACCCAGTTTTATGAGGTAATGCGCGTCGAAAATTATCCACGATGTTACTTATGGTCTAATAGTCTTTGTCGCAAAGAGATATGTCACAACGCGGTTGCATGTGGATCACCTCGGGGTGTTAGGTTTCATGCGAGTCGCCGTCATCAAGTTATTGAGACTATATCAACGGACGGCGCCAGCCCAGCTGCGTCGAAGTTGCAGATTCGATCCATCTTGTTCTGAGTACATGATTCTCGCGGTACAGAAATACGGGGCTCTGGCTGGAATTAGGAGAGGCTTCAACCGCTTGTTGCGCTGCCGCCCACCATACGGCGGTATAGATAATCCATGACAGGGGAGTAGGCGATGCATTACCGCGTTATGCCATTCATCGGCAAGGTCAAGAGCAATCAATCCGCAGTTGAGGTGAGCAACCAACTCGAAGCGCTTATCAATGAGGGTGCAAAAGAGGGATGGCAATTCGAGCAAGTCAACAACGTCAACATACAGGTTCAGCCAGGATGCTTGGCAGGCCTACTTGGAGCAAAGGCTGAATACGTTCGTTTTGATATGGTTGTCTTCAAAAAAGAAACCTGACTGCTATTGAACCGGGCCGCATTCGGCAGCCGCTCGCGCAAGGACTATGCACCCACATTCAAAGATCTAATAGAAAAGGTCAAATTCATGAAATCATTATTCATCGTTCTTTCTGTAGCAACGCTTTTCTGCGCGCCAGCCTTTGCAAAAGGCGGGGGTGGACATTCCGGCGGAAGTCATTCGGGTGGCACTCACAGTTCTTTAAGTGCAAGCCACAGCGTCAAGGGATACGTGAAGAAGAATGGAACTTACGTTGCGCCATCGCACGCTACAAATCCG
>Ga0194037_1001283_pt1 | contig 18261 bp, 18 predicted proteins | sample JunL306m_MetaG_FD_148653 | JGI IMG/M metagenome (GOLD analysis project Ga0194037, IMG submission 148653) | Anoxic zone freshwater microbial communities from boreal shield lake in IISD Experimental Lakes Area, Ontario, Canada - Jun2016-L304-6m | ecosystem: Environmental > Aquatic > Freshwater >...
TTAATTAATTTAAAAATCCATCAATTCATAATTTACATTTCGTCCTCCTTCTAGCGTTTGTTTCAAGATGCCTTTTTCTATCAAATCTTTTATATCACGTAAGGCTGTGTCGGTAGAAGTTTTAACAAGTTTAGCCAATTTTGAAGTTTGTAGTTTTCCTTCAAAATCTTCTAATAGTTTATTAATTATTATGCGTTGGCGTTCGTTGATAGGAGTATGTTCGTGTATTTTCCAAAACGCAGCTTTCCGCACTATTTTCTGCGTTGTTTTTTCGGTGGATAGCATTGCATTTTTAAGACAATGCAAAAACCAATCCATCCACTCAGTAATATCACCTGCACTATGTTGCACTTTTTGCAATACTTCGTAATAGCGTTTGCTTTCGGCTAATATTTGGCTAGACATACTATAAAAACGTTCTCCACTTCCTTCGGCCGAAGCTAGCAACATGTCGGTTATTGCTCTACCAATTCTGCCATTTCCATCATCAAAAGGATGAATAATAATAAACCAAAAGTGTGCTATAGCAGCTTTCAAAACAGGATCAAGATTTTTTTCATTATTGAACCAATCCAAAAACTTGTCCATTTCTGTTTTTACTAATTCATGACTTACAGCTTTGTAGTGCACTTTTTCTTTACCCATTGCACCTGATACCACTTGCATTTCACCTGTTCTATATTTTCCTACTTCTATTAAATAAGGGCCACTGTATCCTGTAGGAAATAGTGCTGCGTGCCAACCAAACAAACGTTCTTCGGTTAATGGCAAGCTGAATCTTTGTGTGGCGTCTAGCATCATTTCTACAATGCCTTCTATGTGGCGGCTGCTCGATACAAGTCCAGCAGTGTTTATGCCCAAACGCCTAGCTATTGACGAACGTACTTCGTTATAATTGAGTAATTCACCTTCTATTTCCGACGATTTTACAACGTCTAAGGTCAAGGCTGTTAGTGTGGCTTCTTCTTTAGCAAAAAAGCCTAATGAGTTCATTTGCCCTATCATTTTACCTTGTATTAAACGCACTTCTCCAAATACAAGATTTATGGCTTTGTCTTGCCAAGAAAAATCGGTCCAATTTTTATATTCGTAGATGTATTTTACCATTGCCCAAATGCCTTATGCGGTAAATATAAGCATTATTCGCCGCAAATATGCGGTGAATAGATTGATTTTTCACCGCATGGAAGTTCCAAAATGTTGCAGGTTCGCTTTTATTAAAAAATCAATAGCGGTTTTGAGCTGAGTTAAGAATCATATCATTCCGAATAAACTCAAATATTTTGATTCTTAAAATATTCCCTTGTTTCCTCATCCACAAAATAAACATAACATCCTTTCATGCCACGAGTCATTAAAGTACGATAGGTGTTTTTAATAACTAGGTCGATCATTTCTTTTGTTTCAACAGGTTTCTCTTTCATTAGTCTTTTATATCCTTTTACAGAGCTATCGGAACTAGCGCGTTTTGATGGATCGGTAATGATTTTACCGTTTCTTACTACTAAGTCTTCTCCAACAATTACACCAATATAATCTACCTCTAAACCTTGACAGGTATGGATGCAACCAACTTGGTTAACGGATTCTGGGCTGATAATCCAAGTGCTTCCATCTTCGGTTAAATTCCATTTCATCCGAAAATCGTATTCGGGAAATTCAATATCGTAGGCAGATGAATCTTTTTTACTAGGCCAGCGCCAACAATATCCTGCAACCATTCTTGCGCGATTATTCAGCTTGTTTTTTTCGAAAATAATATCCCTTAATTCAGAGGGTGTATCAACAATTTTAAAATCGTATTCTAAATCAGTAATTTCTTCGTTTGCAGTTTCTCTAATTTGTAAAATATTATCTAGCCATGCCAAATAGCCATCAGAACCATTGCATCGAAATTGAGAATTGAGTTCTAATTCTGTAATACTTGCACCAGCTATAGAAGCCCAAATTTCAATTTCTTGTTTACGCCCAATATCCTTTAAAGTAACCCGTTGGTCTTCATCTATAAAGAATACAGAGAATTTTGATGCTGCAATAATTTCTTTGATTTGATTTTCGCCAAGGTTTCCAAATAGCCCACTATGTTTATTCAGGCGATGCGCTTCATCTACAATTAAAGCATCGAACTCATTATTTTGTGTTTCAATAAAGGCACCTGAACCTCTAAACAAATTTCTAATTACAGTAGGGCGAATACTACCGGTTAGTCTTGCTTCATACACTGCTCTTGGAGCAGCATTCTTAGAAACGTATTGTGCAAGCATTCCAATTTTTGTTAGATAAACCAATAGATTGATGGCCACTACAGACTTGCCCGTACCTGGGCCACCTTTTACAATTAATACCTGTTTGTTTTTCTCACTCGCTTTTTTAGCAAGCGCCAAAGCATTTTCATAAACTACTTTCTGGTCATCAATCATTACAAATTCCTGATTACCTTTGATCATTTTACTGATACTATCAGCCAATAATTTTGATGGTCTAATTTTTCCATTCTCAATTCTAAACAAAAGATTAGATCGATCTCCATATTTAATATGTTGCTTAATAAACTCGCGCAATTTTAAAGCATCGGTTTTTAAAAAGATAGGAGCCTTATTAATATATTCAGCGTAAAATGGATTTTTAATTACATCATCCTCAATATAATTGTGCAAGTAAGCACAAGGATGCAATTCAATGTTTTCAGTATACACCACTTCATTAAATCCTTGTAATAGTGTAGCGTAACTCCATGCTTGATAAGAAGGATGTGTATGTTCTCCTATTCTACCGCCCACATAGGTTTCAACAATAGAATCTTTAGTAGTAATTTTTGCTTCAGACCATTGTTTTAATTCAATTAGCATGGCACAATCAGTCTGATTGGCATTTTGTCCGGAGATAATAAAATCAATGCGTTTGCCGGTTTGAGGAATTTGGTATTCAATAGCAATACCACAATCACTAGGAATCTCTGCATCACTCATAATTCGATCCATATAAGATAGTGAAGAAGCCCATGATCTAATCTCAGCAACACCAACGCCTCGGTTCAGTTTTAATTTAACATTACGTAAAACGATGTTTTCAATGTCGTTGGTAAGTACATCATCAAGAAACTGTTTTTTGGTGGCGTTATATACAATCATAGTTCGTTGTATTTCTTGGCAGTCCCTTTTGCTTTTTCAACAGGATATTTTTCTCCATTGCGGATAATTTTCTCCATCACAATTTCTTTCAAATCAAACCCATATTTATCGGCCAATAAAAGTCCATAAGCAAAAATGTCAGCTAGCTCTTCTTTCACTTTTTCTTTATTCGCATCTTCTGGCGATTTCCAAAGAAACACTTCTAACAATTCACCTGCTTCAACACTTAGAGCCAATGCCAGGTCTTTTGGATTATGAAATTGTTCCCAATCGCGTTCGTTGCGAAATTTTATTAGTGCCTTGGTAAGTTCTTGAATTTCGGTCATGACATTTGTATTATAAAAAGTAGCCTATTAAAGTTAAGTAAACCAAATGTAAAAGTAGAAATCAGATTTTGAATTATACATGGTTGTTAAAATAACACATTAAATAGTCTCAGTTAAATAATGATACATATTATCTTCAACAGATGGTGTGATAGAAAAATTGATTTTAACTACTGATGCTTTTTTATCGCCTTCCATTTTCGTTTCTAAATATTTACCATCTAATACTTTCAATTCCCCCATGTAATAAAAATCTGTTCCTTCCCCATCATCTTTCTTAACAAACAAAGGAAGTCTCATAGGATTCTGAGTATTAATTATGGATTTTACATCAGGGCTATTTAAATATCTATTAGATTTTGACATCCATTTGAATTCTGTATTACTTTCAAAGCCATCGTCATATTTTGTTGTTTCTGAAATATCATCGGCTTTGTGATATGTAACAAAAATGGGGCAATTGGTTTTATCTGAGCTGATCATATAGCCTCCAACACTATGAGCAAGTGGGTTCTGGCGCCAATTCATAATTCTAAATACATCTTTCCTAGAATATTTTTGATATAAATGAAACCCATCATTGTATTTAAAAGCACTATTAATTTTTTTATATTTATAAAGTGCATAATTTATATTATCAACTAAAAATTGATGAAACATTTTATTATCAATCAATTTGATAAATTGATTAGAAATGTTGATTTGATCATTAGAGTCAACTACAATCTCAAAGCCATAAATATCTTTAACCGGAACCAGTTTTTTATTTTTATTCTCAGTTACAAAACCAAAGTTTAAATTACTAATGGCAGAATTAATTGTTGCATGACTTGATTTTATATCATATTCCTGATTTAAAATCTCCAATATTTTATTTTTTGAAACAGAGCCTTCTGAAATTAATATAGATAGAATAAGGCTTTCTTCTATTCGCTTCGCATTATTAATTTCATTTGAAAAAAGCTCTAATAATTTCTTTTCGGATTGACTGATTTTATTATTGAACTCTGGCTCTTGTTCAGAAACAAAATTAAAATATGACTTTGCTGAATTGATATATAATTGAGGATCACGAGAACCATGTTGCTCAAAATCAATCATCATGGGTATTCTTCCTAACTCATATTTAAGTAATCTGTAGTCTTTGATTAAATCTTTCTTTTGCTGCATGTTTGCAGTATTGATAGACTCAAATATTTTTCCTTTTGTTATTTCATCAAAGTTAATAGTTGAGGAGCCTGGTATAAAAGAGCTTTTGCTAGAAATTAGTTTTCTTAATGTGTCTTTGTTGTAGGAGTTGTCTCCATACAATGCAATTGGAACTAAATAATTGTTTTTATAATTTCCAATGAAATCAATCACAGTTAGATAATCTTTCGATTCAATTTTTCTGATTCCTCTACCAAGTTGTTGAACAAAGACTATTGCTGACTGTGTAGGTCTTAATAAAATAACCTGGTTCACTTTTGGAATATCAATACCTTCATTAAAAATATCATACGTAAAAATATAGTCAAGCTTTTCTTTAATCTCTTCGGCTTCCAAAAGATTTATTGCATTACTCCTTTCGTCTTCAGAATTCTCACCCGAAAGAGCAACCGTTTTAAAACCTAATTGATTAAACTCATTTGAAAGTACTTTACATTCCTCTACACTAGAACAAAAGACCAATCCCCTTAAAACACCATTATCTGTTCCATAGAATCCTGCTTTTTCAATAATATGATTAACACGTTCTTTAGATGCTAGTTTATTAAAGTCTTTTGCTGCTATTGCATTTTCCCCATCAACTAAAATATCTGTAACACCATAATAATGAAAAGGCGACACCATTTGCATTTCTAGTGCTTTATGGAGTCTGATTTCAAAGGCAATATTATAGTTAAACAATTTAAACACATCAAGTCCATCAGTTCTTTCAGGAGTAGCTGTCATTCCTAATAGAAACTTTGGTTTAAAATATTTAATTACTCTTTGGTATGATTCTGCGCCTGCCCTATGTGTTTCATCTATTACAATATAATCAAACTGTTCGGGTTTAAATTGTTCTAGATTATGCTGAATAGAAAGAGTTTGGATGGTTGAAAAAATATAATCGTTATCCAATTCTTTAATGCTACCAGAATAAGTTCCATAGGTTTTTGTATTTCCAAAAACTTCTTTATACGTTTTTATTGCTGCTTTTATTATATTGGCTCTGTGTACAATAAAAAGGAATCGTTTTGGCTGAAATGCTTTTACATCAAATGCTGATAGGTATGTTTTACCAGTGCCGGTGGCAGATATTAGAAGCGCTTTGTTTTTTCCTTCTTTTCTTAATGCGTCAATATTTCTCAACGCATCAACCTGCATTCTATTTGGTTGAACCCTTGCAGGTAAATGCTCCTTCAGTAACTCTTTATATTGTTTATTAATAAAGAGTTGATTATTGTATTCCTTTCTATAATTTTTTATGAATTCTGCATCAACTGGTACTGCTTTTTCAAATTCATCTGAAAATTCTTTTAAAGCACTATTGATAATTGCACTATCTGGAGTTGCTGTAATTTTCAGGTTTAACTCCTTGTTTACACTTAGTGCGTTGGCAGTTAAATTACTACTTCCAACAATTAGATTATAGTATAAACCATTTCTGAACAAATAACCCTTTGAGTGAAAATCACCAACAACAGCAATTCTAACTTCTATATTTCTAATTTGAATTAATCTAGCTAATGCTTCTGGTTGGGTAAAATTTAAATACTTAGAAACTAGAATCTTTCCGAATTTTCCTTTTTCCTCAATTAACTTAAGTGTGTTAATTAATGAAGCTACTCCGCTTGTGGTTACAAAAGCAACTGAAAACCAAAAATTATCACATACTAATAATTCGTTTTCAATTGTTGTCAGAACCTTTTTACCTTCATCTCTATTGTTAACTAATATTTGAGGGACAAAATTAGATTTTGAGGGTCTATTTATATCAATAAACCCTGTATATAAACTTTCAGAAAGTTGTTTTAAAAAATTACTCATTAAATTCTTTCTTTAGTTTATCAACAATTGGAATATCAGCCGCTGCCCAATCTAAGTTTTCCATTTCATTTGGATAAAGCCATTTGAAATCTATATGCTCTGAAAGATGTATTGTTGGATTATCAACTTTACATTTATAACTATGCATGGTTATTTTAAAATCGGGATAGTTGTGTTCTACTATTTGAAAATATTTTAAATCTTGAATCTCTATACTCAGCTCTTCTTTAATCTCTCTAATCAAAGCCTCTTGATTGGTTTCGCCCGATTCAATTTTACCTCCAGGAAATTCATATTTCTTTGAAATGTATGGCAACTTGCTTTCTCCGCGTTGTACACACAAAATTTTTTTTTCATTTTCTATAATTGCAGCAACAACTTCAACTAGTTTCAAAATTTTTGGTTTTAAAAATTAAAACGGGTTTAATCCAATATAAATTTAAATATAATAGATTTAAAATGAGACTTATTAATTTTTAAAAATGTTGTAGTTGTGCCATTTTAAATTTTCTGTGCTAGGATAATGCTTGTTGTCTTTAGGGAGTAATATCTGTTTTCCTTCTAGCAATTTAAGCATGTTTTCTGATGGATATTCGGTAAATGATTTTGAAATAACAACACGATATTTTTCATCTAACGTTATTAGTCCCCGATCAAAAGCTCTATGCAGGTTTGGACTTAATGAAATACCATTAGATATAGTATCATTATGTGAAACGGAAAAAGGAACAATATGACATGCGTCTACCATTTGAATATCATATCCTGAAATAATTCTCATACCTGAAACACAACAAGTATAATCATATATTTTAGGGACAACTCTTTTAAAAACACCACATCTAACAAAAATTTCTTCGTCGTCGGCAATTTCTATTTGTTTTTGATATTCTATGCTAGGTTCATTTAAAATTTGTTCGGTCACTTCATCCACTAAACCATATTGTTTATGAATCGTGTCGTTTTTACCAAAATATTTTACCGTTATAAAGCGATAAATTTCATCTCTTGTTTTGGGGTTTTGAATCAAGGCAAATAAATTAGAATCTAAATAAGAATACGCTACTGATTCCTTTAATTGAGAAAAGCTTTTTATTGAGTGTGAACTTGTAATCAGTATTTCTTTACCAAAATAAGTCTTAAGTTTCCAAAATCCTTCTTTTTGCATATGAAAAAAGGGGAGTGCAAAATTTGGTTGAAAAATATTGGTATTAACCAGTCGATTCCAATTGTCTTTAAATCTGGCTACCAATAATGGACTAATTTCAATTTTGTTTTCCACTATCTCTCCAAATGCAATTGATTCAATTACTGACAATAGCAATATAGGTTTATGCGGTGCTTTTAAGCCATTGACAGTTGCCCTATTAAGGCTACCAATTTTTTTTATAAATTCTAATAACACCTTTTCCATTGCTTTATAATTGCGTAACTATACTTACTTGTGAAAATTTACAGAAACTAATTAATAAAATGGTGTTTTGATTATTAAATCGGAAATCGATGAATCAATTAAATGTTTCGTCTTTTAATAAGTTTTTTTCGTTTTTGTTCTGAGTGTGTTGGAGTATAAAAGCGGTTTCAATCACAATGTGATTTACTAGCTCGAGATTAGAGGCTGACATTAAATACCTCATTTAAAATATGTGGACCAATATGTTTACTTAATGATTGACGTGTAACTAGCTCAACCTTTCTTCCAAATAAGGCTTCTAAAAAGAAAGACAAATCCATAAAATTGTCGAAATTCTTTTTTTCTGGAATAAAGTCAACCAATAAATCAACATCGCTTGAATCAGTAGAAGTTCCTTTTGAGAAGGACCCAAAAATACCCAGACCATTTACACCAAATGATTTAATTCTCTCTTTGTTTTCAGAGATAGCTTCTAAAAGGTCTTGTTTAGTATTGTATTTTACCTTCTTCATTACAAATGTAAATTTACTATTAAAATCACAAAAACCTTCAATTTGATAAATTGAAGGTTAGTTAAGATGCCAAACCCCCTTAAGGCCAACCACTCTTCTAATTCCCTTTCGGCTGCGTTTTTAAAAAAACAATTCATAAATACCCGTTTGATTTCTGGTTAAATTATGGGCTGTAAATCCTTGCCCTTTATCGGTTAGTTCTATTAGCGAAAAAATTGTCCAGTCTTTGGGTATTGCTGGAAAATACAAGGTGAACCTTTTTACATCTCCTTGTTGTTTAAAATAATGTTTTGCAGGTGCCATTGGAATATTAATGGCATGTAGCATTGGCAACTCTTCTAAAAAACTATCTGTTTTATTAAGCACTGTTGTAGGATGAATATTTACCCATCCACCATTGATATATTTTGTTTTTCCTACTGTACAACAATGCACAATCGTGCAAGACTCATCTTGAAAATCGTTTAGCAGGCTTTCTTTAGCCGACTTGTCAATAATTACTTTAATGTCTGTTTTGGGTGCATACTTTTCGGGCATGGGATAAATTTTGTTGTTACCGTTTTAAAACGTTTACAAATTTATTCCAGCAAATAGCATCCTATTGGAGGAGTTGGATGTTTAATTTATTTTGTATGTACAACCTTACAGGACCAGGAAATAATTCCATTAAAAGGCGAAAGACGCTATAAAGAATCCTTTTTAAAGCCTGACTAATCTGTTAAATATTTAAGAACACTTGTCTTAAACCAATTTGGGGGTTTATTTACTTTTAATTGAAGCTTGCCATTCAACATTTCCGCAATTAATTCATGTTTTTTTCCTGAATTATCAAATAGAAAAGCTCTATCACAATTTTTTAAAGCTGGATATAAGTTTTTTAAAGTTTGAGGATAGCGCGATGTTATCTTATCGGTATTTACCCTGTGGCCTCCTTTATTAATTCTATCTTTTACCCTCTCTATATTAATTTCTGGCGCATCTGTACAAACAAAATATAGATACGTTTTAAATCCTTTCTTTTTTGCGGCTTTGAGTTCTTTAACTTTTGACGAATGACTCATAACCGTTTCATAAGAAAACGATTTTCCAGTATTTATTAATAATGCTCTAATAAAAGCAGCTATTAAAGACGCCTCATAGCTATGTGTCTCTTTCGACTTATCTACTATACAATTTTCTATAATTTGTATATTAATGGAGTGTCCGTTTTCTTTTGCTTTTGCAATTAACGACTTAGAATCAGCAGATTTTTTGAATTTTTCAAGTTCTTTTGATGTTGAATTAATGCCAAATAATTGTAAATCAATGTATCCCGATTCGGATAAAATTTTTTCTAGCTCATCGGCATTAATAAATGGGATTTTACTAAAATAATTTTTAACCTCATTAAAAAGCGTACTCTTTCCAGAGCCATTAGGTCCTGCAAAAACACGGATTCTTTTATTTGTTGACATTAAATACCATTCCCTTTTTTAATTGCAATTTGTTTTTAGAATGTTGTGTTGGTTGTTCAAGCTTAATTAAAACCTTTTTATCGCCATTTGGTTTTTCTTGATATACAACTCCATCTTTCATATATGTGATTTCTAAACCCAATGCCCTTGAAGCCCGGATTGCATTTGTAGCACTTTTTCTGCCTGCACTTATTAGTTGAGTTACCTCAATTGATTCAGATTTAAGTAACGGCCTTTTTATTTTTTTAATATTCGGAGTAGACATAATAAAATCTCTTTTGTAAACCTGGTATTAAGGTACGTTTTTTTAATGCTTTATTTTATTAATTATCTAAAATTAATAAAATATTCGTGCCAACTAGACCTTATTCAATAACCGGATAATATATCTCACCCCAATCTTCTTGCTGGTTCGTTAGCATGATTTCAATAACTAACAACCGCATGCTGCATCGAAATATCTCCACGAACTTTTTTAAGTGCTGCTTTTAGTTGGGTTGCATTCATTGTAAAAACGTTTTAACTAAGATAGCTACTTGCTGCTGTTTAATGAAAAGAAGCGATTGTTTCTATTAATTGTTGAATGCTGGTACTTTTAGGACTGTCGGATATCCAGGTTTTCATAGTCTTAATATCAAAAGGTCGTAAATCTTCTTTTTCTATTCGCAGGTCTTCTATTAAATATGCTAGCGTTTGTTTTTTACTTCTCAAAAAAAGTCCGGTTGTGGTAATAATTTTATCGCACAATGCTTTTTCGGGCGATGCCATTAATACCGTTTGCTTACTAGTTAAAGAAACCTGTTTAACACCATAAGAATAATAAGGTAGCGAAAGTTTTGTATAACTGAATGCGCCAACAGCTGTATTAAATACCTTGCTTTTTTTGGTGCTCATAGAGGTTGTTCAACTATTTGCTTTTTGAGATTTGTTTACAAATAGAACTTATTCGCCTTATAATTTAAGGCGAATAATTGCAAATAAGGTGATTAAGTGTTATATTCGCCTTATTACAGACTAAAATGATCAAATACATCCATCAATTACCCAATTGGCCAGCATTCACTTGGAACCAAGAAACGCTAACTCCATTATTAATGCGTTTGCGGTTACAACAAGGAAAACTATTGGGTAAAATGGAATCTTTAGGCTTTGAACTAAAAGCAGAGGCAAACCTAGAAACCCTCACACAAGACGTTATCAAATCAAGTGAAATAGAGGGAGAAGTTTTAGATGAACAACAAGTTAGATCGTCTATAGCCAGAAAACTTGGAATGGAAATAGTTGGCCTAGTACATTCTGATCGCCACGTAGATGGAGTTGTTGAAATGATGCTTGATGCCACGCAGAACTATAAAACCGAGCTTACTAAAAATCGACTTTTCGGTTGGCACGCAGCACTTTTTCCAACAGGATATAGTGGAATGTCTAAAATAGAAGTAGGTGGATGGAGAAACAATACTGCCAACGACCCAATGCAAGTAGTTTCAGGTGCCATGGGAAAATTGAAAGTACACTACGAAGCACCGGCGTATGAATTATTAGAAAAGCAAATGGAGCTGTTTATAGTTTGGTTCAATAAACCAGGATTAGACAGATTATTAAAAGCCGCCATTGCACATTTGTGGTTTGTAACCCTGCATCCATTCGAAGATGGAAATGGACGTATGGCCAGAGCAATAGCCGATATGCAATTAGCCAAAGCAGATGAAACATCCTTTCGTTTCTATAGCATGAGTGCTCAAATTAGAAAAGAGCGAGCCGATTATTACTTTATTTTAGAGCAAACCCAAAAAGGCTCATTAGACATTACCATATGGTTGCAGTGGTTTTTAGGTTGTTTAGAAAGAGCATACGAAACAACAGAAACAACGCTTAAAACGGTTTTAAACAAAGCCGAGTTTTGGAAAAAAAATACAGCCATCCTATTAAATAAGCGTCAGCATATTATTATTAATAAATTATTGGATGGCTTCGACGGGAAGCTGAATACAAGTAAATATGCAAAAATCACTAAGTGCTCTAGAGATACTGCCTTAAGAGATCTTACTGATTTGATATCAAAAAATATTCTAACCAAAGAAGAAGGACAAGGGAAGAATACGGCTTATATTTTGCGCTGAGGTTAAAGAATAGCGTTTAATTTTTTAATGATATTCACCTCTGGAATTGCTATCCGCATGTTATGATGTTATTAATGTACAAACCCAATCTGCGACCGTTGATTTTTACGCAATGAAAATTCTTCTTTACACAAATCCATGATATAAGACTCCTTGTCAATTTGATCGTCTAAAAGCGTTTTAATCAAAACCTTTTTGTGTACGTTTTGAATTTGACCGCCAGTCAATAAATAGTCGGAATTAATTTTGTTGATAGTACTTTCAGAAATATCTGTAAACACATTGCTTAAAATTTGTTTCCGCACTGCTGTTTCTGGACTCTTGAATTCTACCTTATACAAAAAACGTCTTTCAAAAGCCGAATCAAAATGACTAGCCAAGTTGGTAGTGGCAACAAAAATTCCTTCAAAATTTTCCATGGCTTCCAATAGAATATTTTGAAGCGTATTAAAACTTTTATCAACCGCAGAATTTACATCGGTACGTTTTCCTAAAATAGCATCTGCTTCATTAAATAGAAAAATAGCATCCTTAGAAAAACTTTTTCTGCATTTTGCGTATTCGGCAAATGAGGCCTGTAATTGTTTTTCACTTTCTCCTACAAATTTCGATTGGATTCTGCTTACTTCAAAAAAACAAACAGGACGTCCAGTACTTTTAGCCCATTGCATTACAGAAGATGTTTTACCACCACCGGCAACACCGCTTAATAAAATAGTTAGGCCGCCTTTCATTCCTTTGTCTTTTAAACGCGTAATTAGTTTATTGTAATTGTCGTTTTCTAAAGCACGTGAAATCGTTTCTAATTGTTTGCCCTCTGTTGCATTATAAAACAATTTTTCTTCCGTAATTTTTTCAGGCATAATTAGCGTAGAATATTTTGGATGGAAAACGTTTACGGCCATTTCTTGGTATCCGCCTAATAACATTTCTTGTGCAGTGTCGGACAACTTTACAAAATTCATAAACGAAAACATATCATCCGAAAAAATTATTAAGTCTTTTAAAATTAACGTGCATTTACTTTCTTTTACCTGGCGCTTATATCTTAACCTATCTTGAATATCAGAAAACACTTCTTTAATAATTTTATCCAAATTAATTTCTTCAGCGCCTTCAATATGTTCAATGCAAATATCAAGTACTAAACTCAAATCATAATTATTTAAACCCTCGTGCGATAACAACCATTCAACCGCAGGAAATGATCTATTCGATTCAAGTAATAACCTGATTTCTGTACCCAATTCATTCGTTGATAAAACAGCGTCCATGCGTTTTACAAGCAACTCTCTTGCTTCAGATAACAAGGATACAAAACTGTCAACCTTTGGGGTATCAAGTAAGCTGCTATCGCCTTTCATCACGGCATCTAATACTCTATCCTGTACACGAATATTTCTATTGTAATCGCTTTTTCTTTCGCAGGTAAAATCTTGTCGATTTACAAAAACAAAACGTCTTTCTAATAACTCCTCAATCGCTTCATTAATATCAGCAATAACACACATACGTTTACCAAAATAATCAATGAGTCTTTCGGTATCAACGGTTTTATCCCTTAAGCCACATTCAATAAAAGTAGCTAGTACAATAGATTGAAAATGGGTGATATTAAAAAAGTCTCTAATAACAATAGACGCTGGCTCTAACTTAGTAAGTAGTGTTTCATTAATGTCCTTACCCCTTGTAGAAGTAACTAATTTTTGAACCGCCGATAATAGGTCTTTTGAAATAAGTTTATCTTTCATAACAGTGCGTTTTTGAGGGGCGTAAATTTGCAATTGTTCTACCAGAACTCAGCAAAAATTTATGTTAACTTATGCAGATGTGCAGAAGTTAATTCGTGTTAAATAAAATGTGCACAACAGCAAAAACTATATGTTATTAAATTATATTATTAAACCTATATTATAGTATTTATAGGTTGCTGTTCCTGTTAAAAGGAAACGGTTTATCAACAAATAAACGGTGGAAGAATGGTGCAATATTATTTTTGAATTGCCGGCAATTTTTAATTAACCAAGTATAAAAAATCTGTTAGTTCTCTAAATGGTTTAAGAGAAGAAGGAAATGTATTTATTTTCAATTCGCGAATCGCGAATATTAACAAAGAACAGTTGATACGTTTTACTAGATCAAGCATTCAAGTTAAAGGATTGAAGCAATTGCTCATAAATAGCTTGCATATCTTGTTTTCCAAAACCATTTTCCTTAAAAATGGCAGTGTCTGGTAAATCTGTTTTAACGGTATCAGCGAATTTTTGCAAATCGGTTTTAATTATATCAGGTGTTTCAAAAACATCGGCTTGGTTAAGCATAAATACCATTCTAAACACATCGTATTTGTGTTTAACGATATCCCAATTTTTTACGTTTTGACCCCGCTCTTTGCGTTCTTTATTGTTTAAGTATGCAAAGGCTTTTAAGCAAATAAGAGTGTGCGGTTGAGCAAAATGTACACCGCTCTTGTACTCACTATTTTTTCTTGTAAACTGGTAATACTCCTCATTTAATAAAATCGCCGATAAGCTTGATAAGCCTTCTTCTACCGGAATAGGTGTAAGGTGTGCGCCTTCATTGGCATCTATAACATCGGGTACTTTACAAAACAATTCAATTTGCTTTGGGAATTCAGGATTTTTTGGTTTAGCAAAACGGTAGAAGTTTCTTTTTTCTTCTCCTTTTTGTTGCAGTTCATACTTACCTTCTTTTACAAACTCCCAAAATCTAGCAACAAAGGCTGGCGATAAGGCTTCTATAAGCAGAATTATATCAATATCGTCTGTTGCTCTTGGAATAAAACCAGCATCTTCAATGATAATATCACAAGCAGTACCGCCAATTATTAAATAACTATCGGGAAAGTCCTTAAAAAATTCACTAAATATATTTAAGCCTATTACCATATATACTTTTCAATTATTTGTTCTAAAGCCATTGCAATACGCTCATCCTGGCTATCCTTGAGGCTTAAATACAACGATAGTGGGTCTACCACCAACATACTATTTGGTAAATCAGCCACCAATGTTAATGGGTTGTACTTCCAAACTTCTAAGGCATAATGGCCTTCGTAGTCATTTTGATTTATCAGTACATTACTTTTCTGCAATCCATATAAATCCGTTTTTTCTATTGCATAATATTGTTGCCTACTTGGATTTAAATTGCTGTATTCTGGCAATGCAGACGCATTGGCTTGTAGCATAAATACATTTAATGGCAACTTATCTACAAATACAGTTTTAAGTACCGGATTTACAAAAAGATTTTGTTGCGCTACTGTTCTCCATATATCAGCTCTTTCTAAGCGAAACTTGATGTGTTTTTCTTTATCGCCATGTACATCAACAATGTTATGGTATTTTAAGTTGTCAACGGCATTGGTAATTGCCATTGGTGTATAGCCTAATTGTTGAGCTATTTCTTTAAAAGAATGTTCTTCTAGTTTCCACTTTTCATTTCTATGTATGATATGATAGATTAAAAGAAATTGAGCAGAAGGTAATAACTTATCTTTTTTTTGCACTGCTTTTGGATTGGTATAATTTTCTTTTAGGTCAATTAGCAATTCCGGTAAAAAAAGCTGCTTACCAGCAACAATAAAATTGATACCTTTTTCAATAAGTCTTTTTCTGTTATAAGCAGTGAGATTTTCAATGACCAAGACTACCTTTTTTTCAAAAGCAGTTTTTATTAATTGTAGATTTTTTTCAATTTTCAGAATGCTTAATTCTTCATTATTCCTAAGCTCTACCAATAGCAACTCTCTATTTAATAAAACAGTACTATAAAGTTTGTAAGCCTCGTTAATAAACATTGGCAGTTTACCCAATCCATCTTTTTGAATAGGAACAGCAACAGCATTGGTGCCTAAGGTTTCGTTTATGTATTCTACTGTCTGCTTCATATTTTAATCAGTAATAAAGCTATAAATTAACAATAAAGGCATAAGGTTTATTGTGCAATAATAGGTTTATTATATTGAAAATCAAAGTATAATAGCTTTTTTTGGGCTAAACAATTGATTTTCATTTTGTTGTACATACCCTAATTGATTGGTTAGTAGGGTTGTGTTACCAATTTTAAAATCGGGTGTATTGGAATGATGATGTCCGTATATCCAATAGTCAATGGATGAGCTTTCAATTATATCAAAAAGTTCTACTGCAAAGGCTTCATTTAATACATCCCCTTTATATTGTATGGGATAATTAAGAAAAGTAGGTACATGATGGGTAACCACTATTGTTTTACTTGCGGTGATTTGTTGAGTCTCCTGAGTAATAAAACTGAGGCAATCGTTGTGTAATTGATTGTACCATTCGGCCGAAAGACGAAATCCATTGTATTTAATAACCTGAAAGTCGCTAAGTCCTCGTTCTATATACCATTGGTTAGCAGGACTAATTTTTGACCATAAAGTAGAAAAGATAAGCTTTGTGTCTTGATGTAAAACAGCACTGTTGTTTATCAAGAAGACATTGCTTTTGATTTTTTCAAACAATATACCACTCTTGGTGGCTGCATCAAACTGATAGTATTCGTGGTTTCCTGGTACCCAATAAGTAGTTTCAAAATTGTCAGACAGATAACTAAAAAAATCCTTGAACTTATCCATTAAGGCAAAGGGTATAATATCGCCAGCCAACACAAGGACATCTCCATTAGACACTAATGGATTGGCTTTGAAAAACTCCTTGTTTTGACGGAATTCTAAATGAAGGTCGGATGCATATTGTATTTTCATACATGGTAAATTTAATTAATAATCCTCCAATTAATTTAAGATTAAGCAAAGGCCCGCTTCCTCAAACCTTTTCTAGTAACAATTTCGTTTCAAACCCTAAAACAAAAAACCCCAACATTGCTGTTGAGGTTTGTGGTGTGGGCCGTCCGATTGATGGTCATTGTAAAACATCTTAAAACCACTAACTAACTGATTTATAAGAATATCGATATGTGTTTATACTTGAATAGACAGGTATAAACTGATAGTTTGAAGGACTTTCCGCGCACGATTCCGCGCCGGTTTGACTTTACTTTTTTAATTATTTTTGTGGCGAATATTTCTATGACAACATATTTAATACATTTTTTTTACTTTCAAGATATGTAACTAAGTTGTTTAATACAACCCTTTCAAAAATTATACATTTTTATGATAGAACTTGAATATTATTCAAATGGATTTTGGGGTAAAATAGGAGATAGTTTTAATGACCCTTTCATACCCCCTATTTATTCAAATAATACATGGAATGAAACAGGAGTTTTTACAACAAATCTGATTCGCTATATTATTGTTGAAAAAAATAACAATTATGGTGTTATAGATACAGAAGGAAATAACATTATAAGTTTTAAGTATAAAAAAATAGATATATATAATAATAGATATATTGCTGCAGCATTAGAGTTAGAAAGTTCAGAAAAATTATTCTGGGGAGTAATTGATCTTTATGAAAACATCCTTATTGACTTTATATATGATAATATTGAAATAGTTAATTCATCTGATCGTTTTGCCTTTGTTACAAAAGATTCGATTTCATATTACGTAACTAGGAAGGGCGAAATATTTACAGAAAATTCATTGTCTGTTTTTCAAAATATCCAAAATAAAAAATTTGGAATAATGGATAAAAATAAAAAGGTTATAGTTCCTGCAAAATATTTTGATATCCAGAATTTTAATGGAAATTTTGCTATTGCAACAAAAAATATTAGTGATAGTTATCTAGTTGATAGAGAAAACGGCATTTATGAACAAGGAACTGAAGAATTCGAATGTTATTATTTAGACAAGAATGGCAATGAAACTACTATAGAAGAATATAATAGAGTTTCAAATATTTCAGAAGGTATCCATAAAGTTTGCTTAAGCAATTTTAACGACCCTGATGAAACTAGATACGGTTATGTAGATATCAACAATAGGCCACTGACAAAAATAGAATTTTTTTATGCGTTAAATTTTAAAAATGGTATGGCCGCTGTAGCTAATAAGAATCTTCGGTTTGGATTTATAGATAATACGGGTAAACTTGTTATTGATTTTCTTTATGATGAAGTGACTGATTTTAAGAATGGTTATGCAAAAGTTTCGATAGATGATGATTTTTTTTTTATAAACAAAACCGGGTCGAAAATATTAAAGGGTAGTAATAATAAATATCAATTTGATAATAGACCAGATCTACCATTTTAAATTTTAGATTGGAAAACCCACTGTATCTGTACCTTTAAAAATATACATATTTGCACCTTTGAAACACTTGAAATT